>VTLG01008693.1_pt1 | contig 12046 bp, 21 predicted proteins | sample 4694571 | NCBI WGS metagenome assembly VTLG01 (sample SAMN12604809, study PRJNA352737) | marine metagenome | biome: ENVO:00000447; feature: ENVO:00000209|ENVO:00000569|ENVO:01000036; material: ENVO:00002151; isolation source: viral sequences binned using virsorter ... | reverse complement strand
TAGCTCACTTGTTGGAGCTGGTGGAGTCTTTAAGAAGATGAGAGACAAAGCATACCTGAAAGTTCTGGATCCAAAGCAGGCACAAATTAAAAAGGTTGCAGGCAAAGACTATGCACACATGGACCGGTTGGAGGAGATTGGCAGGATCATGTCAAAGCTCGATGCAAAGGATGCAAAGACCGGTCAGAGAATAATGCAGAACCTGGACGATCCAGAGGAGCTGATTAAGGAGATTGGCAAGAAATGGGAGGAAGGAAGTTTGCTCCATACCTGGGGAACTAAACTTGGACAACTTAAAGAAACTGTAGAGAAAGCAATCAAGAGATCAGGCCAGTCAGTAGATGATCTGCAGTTTAATATTGACAAAATGACAGAGAGATTAAAAGAGCAAATACTTGTACCTTTAAGGCAGAGAGTTGGATCATCCACAAAGCCAGAATATAAAAGACAAATTAGAAGTGTAGAAAGAGAGATTGAGGACTTCAAAAGATTTGCCCTGGAGAAAACTGGTGGAAAGAATACCGCAAAATTTACCCAGGCAGAAGAGATTAAAACTGAGTGGAATTTTAGGGCATACCAGGACCCATCCACTCCAGAAGCAAACAAACTTTTTATGCGCCAGATTGCAGGAATACTCAAAAGAGAAAATGAAGAGTTCCTGGAAGCACTTGGTGGAAGATTGAGCCAGATTGATGACACTCTATTACCCTCATCCACTTATGCAGATTTTATAGAAGCAAAAGAAATTTATGGCACTCTGAATACAATTCAGTATTGGGCCTCAGTAGCCAGGGCCAGAGAAATATCAAACGCCAGGATTCCACTCACTTCCTGGATTACTGGTGGAACTATGGGCGCAGGCGTTATGACTACAACTGACAGTCTGCTTACTGGAGGATTAGCTGGTGCAGCTACATTCGCAGCAACTGGACTTTTAAGAAAGTATGCAAGAGATTCTGGTGATTTAATCCTTGCCAGGACAATGAACCGCGTCACAGATTATGGTGAGATGCTGAACTCTGCAGATGTATCAAAAGCAGCGATTCATAAGTTTGTGGACCTCCTGGTACGCGGTGGATCCGCTGCAACTGTTAAGATCAAGAATCCGTTTCCAGATAACGATAAAAAGACAATTACAAGATTCAAGCAGCTGAAGAAAGATATTGAGGAGCTTAAAACAAATCCTCAGACATTGTATGTGCGGATGAATGAAATGCTGCCAGATGTTCAAGGGGATCAGACAATCAACCAGGAGCTTGCGCAGACTATGGCAAATGTTGTGGGGTTCCTATCAGAGAAGCTGCCTGAAAACACCTCCACAAGCCAGCTGCTGTTCAATAATGACCAGACACCACCTTTGAACCAGATATTAAAGTTTATGCGCTATGTGGACATCCTAGACTCTCCAAACAAGATCCTGCAGTATGTTGCCGGTGGCAAGTTGATGCCTGAACACATGGAAGCAATTACAACTGTATTCCCCAGGTTATACCAGGCACAAATGGAAGCAGTATTGAATGGACTCACTAACCAGGGACTTCCAATTAAATTGGACATGGCCCAAAGACAATCTCTCTCCAGGTTCATGAATTATCCAGCTGCCAGGTTGTACTCTCCAGAGTTCATTCAAGGTATGCAAAAATTCTATGGGGAAGCAAGAGAACAACAAGCGAACAACAAAGGTATGAATATTAAATTTCCAGAATTAGGAACAGCTGTAAGTCGAGGCCAGGAAGTAGGAGTGCCAGTAAACGCTTTATGATTCGGAATGAAAGTACACAAATCATTATTTGGAGGTGGTGGCAATGCAAACGAAAACAGGAAGTTATTAAATTTTTGGGCCAGATTTATAATAACTATTGCAAATGCAATTACTTTTTTACTGTTAATTTTTTTGCTGTTTTATGTAGATGAGGTTAGTGAGACCAATTCTTCACTGGTGAACATAATGATTGGAATGTATGTGGCCACCCAGGTGAAAATAATTGACTACTGGTTTCGCGAGAAAAAGGATGCTGAACATGAGGAGGATAATAATGGCAAGTAGCTTATTCATTGCATCTTGTGCAGCTGCTCCAGAAAACCTGGGATATTATGTGGATGATAAACCATACAAGGGAACCAGGGAGTTCAACAGAGAATATGTCAGACCATTCTGGCAGTGTGTTTTTATGAATATGAACATTGATTGTGAAGAATAATGGCACTTAAAAAAACAAGAGTGGTAGCAGAAGATAATGGCGGGAAAGCTCAAACTATTTTTGAGCATAATTTAGTCAAAATTGGTATGCCAGTTTTGGGGATTCTCCTTCTGTCAATCGTAACATGGTTATTCCAGACAGTCCTCAGTCTCGATGAGTTGGTTCAGCAACATACTATTCACCTTGATCATCTTCATATGGCAGAAGAAAAGTTTGAGGAACAGATGGATGATATTGAAGAAATACTAACTGACCTGAGAGTTCACGTTGGAAGAATTACAGCACACTAATAATATGGCAGCTTCTAAATGGATGTGGGGATTTGTATTGGGAACAGCATTCTTGTTCTGGTTTCTCTATGCAACGGTCCATGATATGAAAGCTGAAAAACTTTTGATTGAGTACCAGGTGGAGGAGATCCAGGAAACTTTAAATATTCATACTGACATCCTGGGAATACTCAGGGGGTCACATTATGAATTGCATAATAAATTAGATCATTTAATGAAGGAGAAATAAATATGCCGATTGTATTATATGGAGTGGTAAAAACTATGGCTTTTACATTTTTTCAGAACAGTGGCTGCATGGAAAAATTAGTTATCTTAATTCTTAAAAGTTTAAGTAAGAAAACTGATTCAGATGTTGACGATAAATTAGTAGCACTTCTGGAAGAGTCACTAAAGAAAAAGTCATAATAATTTTCTTTTTAATACTGGTAATTTTGTTTTTTTATTGCTGAGTTAGACCAGTGATTACCAGGCGTTTTTTTATTAAAATTGTAGGGGGTATTTCTATTATGATGCTGACTAAAAATTTTTCTGTTGCAGAGGTCCAATGTAGTTGTGGATGTGGAGCTGCAGATATGGATCCAGACTTTATGAAAATTCTGCAAAATATCAGGGATGAAATGAAAAGACCTTTGAAAATTTCCAGCGGGGTTCGCTGCGCAAAAAGAAATGCTCAAGTGAGTTCAACTGGCAGCAATGGTCCTCACGTTCCTAGAAAAAATGGAACAGCTGCAGCAGATATTTTAATTGCGGGGGCAGATGCTTTGAGGTTGGTGGATATTGCCAGGAAACATGGAGTAAGTGGAGTGGGCATTAGCCAAAGAGGTTTGCATTCTAAAAGGTTCATACATTGTGACACGATCTCTGATAGCACACATCCAAGACCTACCATGTGGTCATATTGATGTGTCTGTTTTGTGTCTGTTTTTAGCAGATGTGTCTGTTTGTGTCTGCTGTTTTCGGAGCTAAGTTACTGATATTATGTGCCGAGAGCGGGAATCGAACCCGCATGAGGAAGGACTTGATCCTTCCCCTGCTACCAGTAGTAGCAAGGGATTGTGGATTTGTGGACTTTCTGAGAAAACCATTTGTGTCTGTTTGTGTGTCTGTTTCCTTATAAATATTTATTAAAATGTTTCTCAATAAATCGTATCGCTTGCTTACGATTCCTGATCTTGACATTAAATATTCTACCTAACTTCCAGGATTTTTCGTAGCATCTTATAGCACACCAATGACCAGTAGAAATTTCTTTCCATAGCTCTTCTGATGTACGCAAACCTGGTGGTAAATAATAATTACGAGCAGGATATTTAATACATCTTAATAAGTCTTTATACAACGATATTATATCATTCAAAGATTTATCAGAAATCTCAATAAAATCGTCTTTAATATAAATTAACATAATAAACCAAAGCCAGTTTTACTTGTTTCCGTACATCCTTTCCGCAACAATACTGCCAGTTTTTTCGGTAGTATCTTCCGCCAGGTGAGCATAACGTAAAACTGAATTATAATCTTTTTGACCTAAATGATGTGCAGTGTCCAATAATGGTACTCCACTTTGAACAAGATAACTTGCACAAGAATGCCTGAGATCATGGAACCTGAAATTTGTAATACCACATTTTTTTAACAGGTATCTGAATGAATGCTGAGTGTCATGTGGGAACACATATTCAGATCTTGATTTAAGTTTATGCTCCATCAAAAGTGTTCTCAGCTTACTCATATTTTTCATTGAAATCATTTTTTCTTTTGAGCCATTTTTCAGAGTTGGCGTAACAAGATTTCTCTCAATAATAAGCTCACCTTTTTTGTCCACTCCAGTACAAGTTCGGATCCGTTTTGTCTTGTTGAAACTGATAGTATTTTTCTCAAAATCAATATCGTTCCAGGTCAATCCAAGTGCTTCACCTTTCCTGCATCCAGTATTAATTCCAAAGTGACATAATACTTTCAGGGTTGGACTTGTTGTTTCTTCCAGAGCATCAAAAAATTTCACCCTTTCTTCATCAGTAAGGTAGCGAACAATTTCATTATTTACCTTTTCTCTTACGACTTCCTTTGCAGGATTCTTTTCAATTTCATTCCAGTGCAAATACTTTTTGCCGTAATCAAAACAGGCAGTTAATACCCATAGATAATCATTCACTGTTTTAGGACTCAACCCTTTGGTGATTTTATTTTTTGCAGCTGTAACTTCAGCTGGTCCAATTTTTTCCAATGTCAGGCTGCCTAATTCTTCACTCCACTTTTTTAATCGCTGAGATGGTGTCCAGGGATCCTTGAAAGTTGTTAATTTTTCTTTTCTATATATTTCAATCAGATCAGATACTGTTCTCTCCCAACCCGCTTTGGATAATTTATCTTCCCTGACCATGTTATCTTTGGCGGATCTAATTTTGTCAATTATGACTTCACCTTGATCATCACCATTGAAATCTGGAAGTTCATCAACTCTGCAAAGAACTACGCGCAATTCTTTCTGACCTTCACGATAAAATTTAGCAACTACATTCACCTCATGCTGCTCAAGTTTTGGAATATCCTTGACAGTCTTTTTCCGGTCAATCGGAAACAGGGCATATAATCCGCCATGCTCATTGCCTTTAAACTTCTTCAGGTCTTTAATATCTTTTCTCATATTATTCTCCTAATTGGGTTCGTTATTTGAGTCATCCGTCATGCCTAATTTTTTGAGACTCTGATAGATGGACCATTCTGTTTTTTTATCTTCCATTGATTTCTGTTCCTCATTAATAGCGGAAAGAAGAAGATTGCATTCATATAGTGTTCTTTTAAGTTCAGTTAACAGTCTCTTTGGTTGTTTCATGGGAGCCTTCCAATTGCTTCTGGTTCAAAGATTCAAGCCGGTCAACATAGTATTCCAGCTTCGATATTAAATCCAGTGCAGCATCCAATTTTGCCTGAACTACCGAAAGTGTGGCAACAGCAGCTCCATTGCTATCGTTCATCCACATATCTTGTTGTCCTTTAATTAGCCAGTTAAGGTTAATGCCTGCTTCTGCAAATCCTTTGAACAGAGTAGCAGATACACCCTTATCTGGATTAGTGACTACGCTTGCCAGGTAATTGGGTGTTACCCCAATCATCCTTGCCAGCTTTGAAGAGTTACCACCAATATCTTCTATTGCTTCGGTGATTCTCTTTTTTATATTTTCATCTTTCATAATTTTTTCAAATTAAAATTAAAAAAGTGTTGACACTCCCTTACCCCGATGGTAATTTTGTGTTTCCTGGTTGTGCCGTAACCCCTTGTTACAACTAGGAGTGTACATTATCAAGGAATTTGTTACAACATGCAAGAAAAAAGATTCAACATAAGATCAGTAGTATAGCCTTAAATGATTGATATAGAAGGGAAAGAAAATGGCTAAAAATGGTAAGAAAGATACAAACAATTCATTGAGCAAGACTGAGCTGAAAGTTTTGATGAAACAGTTTGGGGTTACAATGCAAAGCATAGCAGATAACTCTGGATTCTCAAAAGTTGATGTTTCGCGGATTATGAATGAGGAGATGGAAGCAAAGATCATGGTAACAGCTCGCAGACTTGTAAGACAATCCTGGGATAAGTCAGAACACTTAAAGGAAAAGCTCGCGTGAACTCTGAAGATAAAAAAATACTCCAGGATCATTCCCATTTGATTAAGCAGCTGCAGAATGACTTCCAGAAATTTTACAAAGTAGTGCAGCGGATCCTGCCTGAGATTGAACGTACTGAAACAGTGAAGAGACTTGACCAGGAACGTGATGAATTTAAAAAGAAGCATCCAGAGCTGTTCGGATGAGACTACCAAAAAGGCGCACTCAAAACTGGAAGTGCAACTACAAGTGTGGGCAGTACAAACTATGCGCCAGGTATGATGGGCGGGGAGCAAACCATAAAGCGTATTGCCTGCCGGATTTATTAGGATATGGATTTGTTGAGAAGAAATGACTGAAGCACAGATCCAAAAATCAATTCTGCAGTGGGCAGCTGCCAAGCGGATCCTGATGTTCCGCATCAATGTGATTGGCACTCCGCTGCATAAAGCTGGCAAAACAATTTACCGGCCCTCAACTAATAAGGGAATGGCGGACATACATTGTCAGGTCCTGGTGAATAATATACCAGTGAGTGTGTGGCTCGAAGTTAAGAGAAAGCGGGGGAAGTTATCCATGTACCAGGAAGCGTTCAGGGATTCGGTTCAGGCAGCTGGCGGATATTATTTCCTGGTCAGAAGTATTGAGGATGTGGAGCTCGCACTGGCAGAAGTGAGTCAAAAGACAATTCAGCAAATTAGGGAGTTTCTGCCATTTTGAGCAGATTTTGGATGCTCAGATCTACGCACAAGCAACGGAACACAATGCCTGAGTGGTTTTATATACATAAAAAAGGAGAGAAAAATGGAAGTAGATGACAATCCCAAATGTGATAAGTGTGGCGAGTCTATAAAAGCAGTTGCAATTTCTCACTTGAGAGTTTGCAGGATGACTAATTCAGCTGTTCCAAGTTTTGCATTTGTTCAAGATGTTGAGAACAACCAAATCCTATGTTTAGATTGTTGTGAATCTGAACCTTTGATTTCACCATATCCAGTGGAAGATTGTATGAATGTAACACTAAACTAACTTGGATTTTATATAGGAGAGATATAGATGTTTAGAGACAACCTGGATATTAAAGAATATCACCAGATGGAAGATATAAATGCTTCTTTTTTGATTACAGCATCAAAGAATTGCAAAACTGCAGAAAGTGAAAGAAAGAAACCCAAAAAGCCAACCACTAGAATGAATTGGGGAACCTACATTCATACCGCGATTCAAACCAGGAACATGGAGAATAACTTTTACCTGGAGCCTTACGAAATTGATGGAATTGTTTTGAGGTCCGCAAAGACAGATAAGTTATTAAAGAAGGGAGAGGAGCAGCTGGAAGTTTTAAAAACCCAGGTTGCACCAAAGATTATCCTCAGTCAAAAGGAGTGGGATATGGTTGAGGGATGTATGGAGAATGCCTGGGAACATGAATATGCAAAACCATACCTTGAAGCTGCACAGTTTGAACGCAGCGGATTCTGTACTCTCCAGGGTATTGATGTAAGAGCAAGACCTGACCTGGACTGCACAAAGAAAATGGGTGCATTGGCAGATATTAAAACCAGGCAAAAAGAAAAGGCAGATCTGGAACCCTGGAATCGAGACTTTCACAATAACCGCACCTACATCCAGGCAGGGCTACAGATGCTAGTGTGGGAAACTATAACTAAGACTAAGGTAAAGGATTATTGGTACATACTATGTGAGGTGGATTATCCCTATGAGGTTAATACAACTTATCTGGATGAGGAGCTAATTGAGTACAGTAAGAATGAAGCAATTGACGCAATTGAGAAATGGAAATCATGGGAGCAAAACAAATCCGGTCCTGGCTACGGAAAGCCACAAGCACAATCTTTACTTCCCTGGAAGAGAAGGGAAATGGAGATGATGGAGATGGAAGAAACCTGGTAGTCTGTGCAGAGTGCGGAGAGCCTTTATTAAAGCGCAATACTCAGCGCAAAAGGTTTTGTGACCAGAAGTGCTACCAGAGATATGTCAGGGCAAAGAACAAGAGCCGTAAGTGGGGCATTGTAAAATGTAAGGAATGCAAGAGGGAGTTTGTCCAGAAGCGTGAGGACCACCGGCTTTGCTCAGATACTTGCAGAAGATCTGCACACCATAAATACCTGAAAGAAGTTGCCAAGCGCAGGCGCAAGATTGTACCTAAACAAATACCATGCTGCCAGTGCGGTCAGCTGTTCACTCCACCATATCCCAGGTCAAAGATATGCAGTGAAGCCTGCAAGAGAATGCGTAAGCATCGCGTACCAAAGCTCCTGCCACTTCCAATAGAAAATGTAAGAGATGTTAATGAGACTGACATTGCCACCAGTAATTATGCAAAGGAACTCCAGGAGTACAAGGCAGCTGGTGGCAGAGTCACAACGTACACTGCAGAGGTTGCAGCGCACGTTCCTAATATTGGGCTGCAATTTAAGTTTCGTGAAGCAGATCCCAACACTTTAAATGCTAATGATTTAGCAAACCTGGTAGATGAACCAGAGGATATATTCAACAATGAAAACTACTAACAGGAGAATGATATGTTTGAGCCGATACCGGAACCAAGTTTGACTTCAGATTATCTGAAGATAAAAGAGAATGAGAAGCACCGAATCAGAATTATGGGAACCAGCAAGGATCCTGCAACTTTCATCCAGGGGTGGGAAGCATGGGATCAGGATAACAAACCACATCGAGAACCATACGAATTGGGCAAGCCATGTTCCAAGCAGCTGAAAGACATTGACAGGAATGCAAGCCCAAAGCTGTTCTGGATGTTTACTGTTTACCATGTGGATGAGGAGAGAGCAAAAGTATTCCAGGTAACTCAGCGTACAATCAAGGATCCTATCCTGGCATATTCCAAAAATCCAAAGTGGGGTGATCCCAGGAGCTACATAATTGAGATTGGCAGGACCGGATCCGGAATGGAGACTGAGTACACTGTAATTGCGGAGCCACCGATTGAGCCACCAGACCAGAAGATTATAGATGTGATGAATGAAGCTGCCATTGATCTGAGAGTTATCTTTGGTGATGGCAACCCATTTGGTGCATTAACAGCAGCAGCTGGTGACCAGGAAGATATAAAGCGCAAGAGTCAGTCAGTATCATTAGGTGATGATGAAGGTATAAACAAACCAGTATCTGCAATGGATGTCCTGGGGAAACTGAGAGACAATGCACCTCCAGCTGATGACCAGGAAACTGCTCCACCTATGGGAGATGACATTCCATATTGAGAAAGGTAGACATGGATGTTCCAGATAGAAAGTCTTTTGTAATATATAAGAACTTTTATGAGCCTATAAAACATCTCAGTGATGATGACCTGGGCAAACTATTTCGGGCAATTTTTCAGTATCAAATTAGTAATGGTGTTGAGGTTGAAGATAACATAAAAATACCATTTGAGTTCTTTAAGAACCAATTTGTCCTCGATCATGAGAAGTGGTTGAAACGTGCGCAATCCAGCAGAGAGAATGGATTACTAGGTGGAAGACCTCAAGAACCTAAAAAACCTAGTGGGTTATCTGGGTTACAAGAAAAACCTAGAAAACCTGTTACTGATACTGTAACTGTTAATGTAACTGATACTGAAAATGAAACTGAGAAAGATTTAAAAGAAAGTAAAAAGAAAGACTTTGAAACCTGGTGGACCAAATGGAGAGCAAAAGCCAGAGCAAACCCAGGTGTTAAAAACAAAGCAGAGAAACATTACAGGGAGCTGCACAAGAAACTAAGCGCAGAAGAAATACAGAGAGCAACAGATCTGCACTTTGAAGCCAATGGGAAATATCATAAATCGGCAGAAAGATTTCTAAATCCGATTAATGGAATGGTGCAGCAGCTCCTGGAAGATCCACCAAAGCCAAAGTATACTCCATCACCAGAACCAAACAGAACTGCACCCAAAGAACCTGACCTCAAGAATCACAGGAAACTGGTAAGGCTGGATCTGCAGAACATCAAGACCAGGGAAGAAGCAGCAGATTACTATGAGAGTTTGAGGGATTACCTCAAGGTGGATCCGCAAGTGCAGCAGATGTTTGAAAGGTTCATGTAACAACTCAAGTTGTCCTCGCGTTAATCAATCTGGTATGGTTAGAAATAAACCCAACCCTTTAATGCGAGGAGATTATGAATCCAGTGCAATTCAGGAATTCCACTGACTACATAAGTGGTGGAGACATTGAAGCAGATGTAACCGGCACAACTATTGATGCAGGGCATTTCCGCCAGGTCTGCATGGTTGCAGTAAATACCGGCACGAACTCACCTTCCGGTAATATTTATATCCAACACTCAAACGATGACAGCACCTGGGTAAATGGTGCAACAGCTGCCATATCTGGAGCTGAAACAAACCTCCTGGAAGATGAGGTGTTAGCCAGGTATATTCGCTTTTTCTACGATGTATCAAGTGGTGGAGCAAGTGCTACTATCAACGTGACTTACACGCTGAAGAGCTGAGTATGAAGAGACGTAATAAGTGGACTCGCACCGGTACTGAAATGGGATCCTCTATGTCACAAACACTTGAGAGATTAGGTGGAGGGATTGGTGGAGCCAGGCGTTCTACTTCAAAGGCTAAGACTAACACAAGCAAAGTTACTAAAGCAGATTCAACAGCTTCTGGACTGAAACAAAAGAAGAAAAAAGCAGGGGGAAGAATAGGCGTTTTAAGAAAGAGAAGTAAGCCTAAAAATACTTTCCCAGGTTCAAGCGTTACCAGGAAGAAAAGCAAGTAGATCATGCCAGGAACACACTACAAGAAAGCTAAGAAGAAGAAACGCAAAGGCAAATGAGGAAACCACGCAACTACCGCAAGGAGTACGATAACTACCACAAGAAACCAAAGCAGCGTAAGAACAACAACGCAAGGCACAGAGCAAGGTATGCACTTGGACTGAAGGTAGGTGATGGTAAAGAAGTGGACCACAAGAAACCCTTAAGCAAAGGCGGAAGTAATAAGCGCAAGAACCTCAGAGTAGTAAGCAGGAAAACCAACAGAAAGAAGGGTGCAAGGACAGCATGAGCAAAGCATTTGAAGTAACACAAGCGGTTATTGATGAAGCAGAAGAGTGCGGGGCACTAGGCTTGAACATGGAGCAGACTGCATGGAACCTGGGGATTAACCCAAGTACGTTGTATAAATATAAGGCTCAAATGGGCGCGCTCAACGAGGCTATATCGCGCGGGCGCGCGCGAGGGATCCGCAACATGACCGGCTGCCTCAAAAGCCAGGCAGAGTCTGGAAACACACACGCTACGATGTTTTATCTCAAGAACCAGGCAGCAGATCAGTGGGCTAATGACTTGCAATCAGTGGCTAAGATCCAGGTTAACCTTGCCAGGATAAGCGATTCAGAGCTATTGAATGAATTGAGGGAGGATCCTGCATTATTGAACGCTGTAAACATTCCGCAGCTGCCTGAAAAGTGATAAATTTATATGTACGATAACGTAACATTTGGTACATATAGATGTATTATCACAACGTATGGATGTGGTGGAATTAGGGAAACAGACACACAAAAGACACAAACCAGGGCATGACTGAAAAAAGTTCAATGATTACAGAAGATTCAATGCCAGGTGTGCGGGTTGTTTACCCTACAGACCGCAATGAGGAGCAGATTGGCATACTTTTACGCAAGCCAGAGCCTGATGATAGGGCCATTCGCTTTGTCCTGGATTCCTGGTGCAAGACAGTGGCTGCAGAGCCACCCTGGGATTTTGCCACCCCCCGCCACACTCCACCCCTACCCCACCCCTTATTGATATATGAACACGACACAATCCTCAAAAAAATAATTTGCAAATCCACTATCACCCTTGCCTGTGATCCTGATGATCCCGATACAGTTTGGGGATATGTTTGCAGTGATGGTGAGCTATTGCATTTTATCTATGTGAAATCCGCATTCCGCGGGT
>VTLG01006651.1_pt1 | contig 12046 bp, 15 predicted proteins | sample 4694571 | NCBI WGS metagenome assembly VTLG01 (sample SAMN12604809, study PRJNA352737) | marine metagenome | biome: ENVO:00000447; feature: ENVO:00000209|ENVO:00000569|ENVO:01000036; material: ENVO:00002151; isolation source: viral sequences binned using virsorter ... | reverse complement strand
CATTTCCTGCTGTTATTTGACCAGCACCAGAAAACTGCGAGAAAACCAAATTATTAGTACCTACAACGGCACTACCCTTATTGCTTGTACAAACAAAACCATTTTCAGCATTTACTGTTCCCTGTTCTACAAAAACAAACGCACCAGCAGCGTCAGCACCAGTAGCTAAATCATCAACTCTAGTTGGAGCACCAGAAGCATTGACTTTATAAATACCATTTTCTGTCTGAGTGCTTTGGTCTTTGATAAGTATTCTGTCGTTAGTTGCTAATGTAATACCGTCAATAGTTTGACCATTAGCAAAAGCAGAAGCTAACGTACCATTTGCTGTAGTTGTTGCTTTTACCGAATCTTTGACATCTAATCCTTGTGCGACTCCATCTACATAGCCTTTGTTTGCAGCATCAGCATCAGCAGTTGGGTCTGCTAAATTTGTTATTTTTTGACTATTTAAAGACACAGCAGCAGCAGGAGCAGCCATTTCTGCCAATGTATTGGTGCGTACTCCAGTATCAAAATCAGATATTTTTGTATGTGCTATAGAAGGAATATCATCACTTACTAATGCTCTAAACGTAGGTGCAGCAGCACTTCCAGAAGCAGCACCAGCTAAAACATGATTAGTTGTTCTTGTAGTTGCCTTATCAAAAAATGCTCCCTTACCACCGATAGGAATAATACTCGTAGCGGAACCTCCCGCACCCCCTGTGCCCGTACCATAAATTAGGACTTCATCGCCTTCTCTAAATGCGACTTCAGCGTTTTCTAATGACCCTGGGTTTGATGATCCAGTTGATCTTTTAATCCTAATTGTATTAGCCATCAGAAATTACCTCCGTCTACGAGTGTTAGTTTAGTAGTAGTTGAATCTGCTTTAAATGTACCACTAGATGAGTCGAAAAACACTATCGCACCATCTACTTTATTGGAGTCATCTAAAGTAGTTCCAGTTGTGGCAAAAGCTGGACCCTGAGGTCCTGCCGTGGTCACTTCTACTGTCGTAACATCAGAAATCTGACTGACAGTTACAGAATTTGGAGTACTCATGCTGTGTATCCCTCACTTATAAATAGTTTACCCTCTAAATAATAGTTTTTGTTACCACTTGGTTCTGTTAACAATACGTCATAAAATAAAATACTTGGCGTAAAAGTTGCAGTATCAGTATCGGAAAGAGAAATATCAACTATTCCACCTGATCTATTAGTATAAGCAACTGTCCAATCGGCATATTTTGTGGAACGTGATTCATCGTAAACTTGTGCAGCTACAGTGTATCCAGTTAAATCTATGGCTGATCCAGTAGAATCTTTAAAGGTCAATCTAATAGGAAAATCTGCTCTTCTATCAACTTTAAAATTCTTTGTCCCTGGTAAGATTGCCATTAGCTATAAGGAGAAGTTCCAAGAATATCAGTTTTCCATTGTGCTTTAAGAGCATCAGCATCACTAGCAGCAGCTATATCAGCATCAGCAGGAGCATCTCTAAGTGCTTGTTTTTTAGAAACAATATCAGTTGTACTAGCACCAGTTTCTAATGCTTTTTGAAATTCAATATCAAGTTCTGCAAGTTTTGGAGTTCTTGCTTCTCTTATTTTTGTTTTATGAATTTCTTTGGCTTTCGCCATGTCAATTCCAAATCCCATGTTTTACTCCGTGTAAGTCCAAGCATCTCTGAAACTCCTATCTGTAGGAATCGCAGATTTATTAACAGTATAAACTGTCTTACCGCTAGGGCAATCCTTATCTTTTATTTGTTCTAAAGTTAGACCGCAGTTATCTGTAGGTATAACAATGGATAGTCCACCGTCATCTCTAGTGTAAATGAATCTGTAATCAGAATTAGCCATAAGTTTTTTCTTTTATTATATTCTAACTGTTATTGATCGCCATGAAATACTGCGTGTAAATTAACTGCATCTCGTAATGAGTTAGAAGTATTCCTAAATTCTATTTGACATCTATTTGTTTCGGGATTTAATGACATAGTTACACGACCACCACCACCAGAATCTTCTTGACCGCTACAAACAACTGCATAGTTAGCACTAGAAAAATTAGTAGAAAAATTTACAAAACTTTTACCAGTTCCATTGTCTGATACTGAGGAAACACCAAAATCGTCATCAATAGCAGCACCGCCACTTGTGTGCCATCTGCACCATACTTTAGCTCTTCCCTGCTCAATCTGTTCTGGTGTAGAACTTGAACCACCGCTTGTATTTTGTATAGTGTTTACTTTAAGTGTTGACATAATTAATTAGGCGACAAAGGCAATCATTCCATTGTCTGGATCGTTTTTATTGTCACTAGCTCCTCTAGTAACAAATCTGTAAGAACCTGTGGCTTGATCTACTCTACAATTAACTCTAATTTGACTAGAGGTATTATCACTTCCTGTAAGTTGACAATAATTAGTATTAGGGAAAGCAACTGTAAAATTAACAGTATAATCTCCTTCTCCATTATCTACAGCCGAAGAAATATTACCCCCTACAGCCGTATTTGCTACATCTCCAGAACCACCAAATTTACACCAAGCCCTAATAAGAAATCCATTTGCTGTTCCAGAACTGTTTTGAAAGGCAGGAACAGACGTTGTTCCTGTGCTTTTAATGGTCGAACATGAACCAACTGTACTTACGTTTAATGTGCTCATGGTTTAGGATTTGCGTCTTTAACTGCTTTGATGTGGGTCGCCCACGTTCCAGTTGTATCTAGTTTACCTGCAATCATGTCGTGATACAACATATCAAATTGTTCTACTATAGTTTTATACTCATAGTATCTTTTTCTTGAGTATTCTTTATTATTATATTCTGTTATTAACTCAGCTAATTTTACATTGCACTCTTCTGCTGTGGGCTTTTTAGTAAAACTTCGCCATTCAACATTTTCATAAATTTGTTCACCTTCAATAATAAAAGTAGCTGTTGGATCTAAGGCAAGAATTGCTGTTCCTATCTCAGGGTAAACAAATTGACCCGTTTTCTTTTCTAACTGTGCCATTACGAACTAGATACCTCCATTAAAATAACACTAGAAACTGATCTTTGATGTGCAGCATTGTTAGTGCCACTGTGGTTCCGATTAAAGGAAAAAGTGCCACTTCCGTTACCACAATGTATTCCCATTTGATAAGTACACGCTGAAGTTGTACTTGGAGAATCTACATACATAAATTCTTTTTGCTCCATAGTATTTGAAGCATCATTATGATAGTTAACAGACCACGGGCCATATCCAGGTGTCTTGCTATCAGGATTATCTCCGTTCCATATCTCAGTTCCATTCCTTGTAAAAGCCATTTGAGCTTTGTAAAGAAAACTTAAGTCGCTAAATTCTCCATTAAGCATTGCCATTATTAAAATCTTACTGCTAGTACTACTTGGCGTTATAGCTACAGAAAAATTACTTCCTAAAGAATTAAACTGCTCATTACTCATACTTATTTGACCAACCGTTGTAATTTCTTTTTGTATAACTTGAATAATTCCTCCACTTGCACCAGTACTTACACCTCCCGTAGGAACTATTGAATTTACTTTAAGTTGACTCATTTAAACAACGCTCCAAGATTCACCAGCACCAACTGTAACTGTTACTCCTGATTGTATAGTAATTGGGCCAAAGCTGCCAGCATTTTTACCATTTGTGATTGTGTAATTTTGTGTGATAGTTTGATCGTTTTCCCAAAATATTTCATCTGTACCTCCTCCAACTGCTCCACCTCCCGCAGCAGCCCAACTTAATGTACCAGATGCGTCAGATACAAGAGCATAACCTGATACGGCAGCATCAGCAGAAGGTAGTGTCCAAGTTAAACTAGAAGAAACAGTAGTTGGTGCTTGAAATCCTACATAGTGACTACTATCAGCATCAGCAAAACGTAAATCATTATTACCTTGAAGTGTTAATCCATTAGCGTCAAATATCATCTGTTCTGTTCCACTGGAGGAGAATCCCATTACATTTGCAGATTTTCTAAATAAACCTAAATCTGTATCTCCATCAAAACTTAAGGCTGGTGTTGATGCACTGGTGGAATTATCTATTAACAACGCACCCGTCATTGTACCTCCAGAAACAGGAAGTAAACCTAAGTTCGTTGAATTTATATTTCCTATTTCAGTAAAACCACTATTTGCACTATTTCGTATTTTTAAAATATTTGTAGTGGTGTTTAAAAAAGGCATACCAGCCACACACTGACTTGAAGCTAAATCAGTAGATTTAGAATTACTTGACTGAATCGCAGCAAAAACATTATTAAGATCAGTTCTTACGTTGGCTCCAGAAGCATTTTCGATTGTGTAGTTTGTAACGTCAGCCACAGTTAAATACTATTTTCCTCCATGTTAACCTCCTTTACCAAAACCAACAGCACTATAGGTAAAGTTCCTATCAATACTAGCATTACTTGAGTTCTTGAAGTGAACTGTAAAGCCAGTTCCAGATATGCTACTAAGTTCAAAATAATCTCCTGTTGCCATATTCTGTGCCGATATAGTAACTGCTGGTAAAAAACTATTTAGATTGCCAAGTGCAGACGTTCCAACAAAAAATGGTGATGTGAATGTAACCGCTTTTGCTCCTGCTCCTGATGCTATGACAGATGATTGTTCTGTTCTCGATTGCATTGTTGCTGTATATCCTGCTTGTTGTAAATTCATATTTTGTGCAGTATCAGTTGTTTCTAATGTGATTCTGAACTGAAACCCTCTAGCTCTAAATGTTCCATTAGCAAAATCGTTAAATGATGTATATGTAGGAGAACTGGAGGGATTATCGGTTGTGGTTCGTACAGCTATTTTTGCGTTAGCATCATTAGCTACAGAACCATCAAAGTCTGTCCAAGTATCTATATTGTCTGTTCTGTTATCAAACTGATCTCCTGTATAAAAACCAACTCCTTGAAAATGTCTTTTCAAAGTAAGAGAAAATGTATTGCCAAGATCTAAAGTATCTACAAAATCATAAGTACCAGTAGCATTTGCTGTTGGATCTGTAAGTTTTAATCCTCCAAGCGTACTGTCATATACAACATTAACTTTGGTTCCGTTAAATGGTGTTCCGTCAGTATCTTCTCTATCAGTTTCAACAACAGCAGAATCTAAAATATTTACCACTGAAAGAGTTGTGCTAGCTGCAACTGCACTAAATCTACCTCCATCATCTTGAAATTTAAGAAGATAAGTTCCAGCTAAAGCAGGAGCTATAACTTCTGTAGCGTTACCAGCCACAGCCTCAATTACATCTTGAGCAGCCTGGAATGTTGCACCACCTCCTGTTTGGTTTGTGTGCCTCACATATACACGACCACCATGTAAAACATCAACAGCAGTAGCTTGTTTAAAACGAAGTCTTACAAACTGCTCGTTTATTGGTTCAATGGTTAAATTTTGAACATTGCCAGGAATAGCTGTTTTACCTACAGCAGTAAATGTTGTTTCTGCTGCGTTAGCAGATATTTCTCCTAATGCGTTATATGAAAAAACTTGAATTGTGTAAGTTGCTTTTACAGTGTCTAAAAGTTCAAAGTCACTACTAAAAACAACTTGAGAAACATAATTACCATTTTCTATTTTGTAATTGACTAGGTATTGAGTAACACCTACTTGTGGTTGCCAATCAACAATTAATTTACTTCTAGCAATATTATTTATAACAACTGTCTGTTCTGAAACTGTTAAAGCACTTGGAGGACTAGCTGGTTGATTAAGTATTGATATTGTTCTTGTAGGTAAGGCCGTATTGTTTTCAATAAACGCATACTTACCTTCAACATAAGATAAAGCTGTAATAACATAATTAATATCATCTTGTTCTTCTACTTGAATAACTCTAAATAATTGAGTTTGTAGTGTTGTGCTAGATATTAAATAGGGTGAATTTACATTTGGTGAAGAAGTAAATGCAGAGGCAGTTGTACCATCAGGTTTTGTAACACTATTAACAAGAATAACTGCTCCCGTAATATCAGATATTCGACCTACTTCTACGGTTCCATCAGGCATAATAACGCTAATTGTTGGATTATCATTTAGTGCTGGAGTACCTGTTTGTTCTAAAGCATCAATCGTAATAGCATTTTGGGTTGCAGATATGACCCGACCACCTCTTCTAGCTCCTGCTCTTACTGGATCGTTTATTGCAATTACAGAACCAGGTCTGACAACAATTCCTGCGTCTATTGAAGTTGTAAAAGTTACAGTTTCACTTTCATTTTGTTCAGCAAAAAGTATTGCACGGCCTAATCTGGCAGCTTGATTACGGGAAGTACACGCAAATGCTTTTACTTGTTTTACTATCGTTCCAAGTTTTGATATTGCCGTTGCATCTTCTACGACTTCAAAATCCACTTCTTTGGAATCCATATTGAAATAACTAACAGAAACAACGCTATGTCTAGTTTTTAAACTACTTCCTGAGTAAGCAAAACCACCTTCGCCTACATTGGCTAAATTAAACAGATAGCTTGCTGTTGTTGGTTTATCCTGTGATATGGTTACAGAACCAGCAGACCATATTGGCATACACCTCATAACACCAGCTAAATCATTTATTGCTGCAAATGCTTCTTTTGGACTTTGAATATTTACATTGCAACTAAATCTAGCTTCTTTTGCACCCGATCCTGTGCCATCATCTACTAATTCATTTGCATATTTACTAGCAGCTACAAAACTAAAAAGATCTAAATTACTTGTTGTAACATGATCTCCTAACCCATACCTAGTGTTAATCAAAAGGTCAAGCAGTATCATTGAAGGACATGAGCACCATACCCCACTTCCTAGTACTCCATTGAAAATATACCCATCAGGATAAATAATACGACCTGTTTGAGCATCAACAGTTGGTGTTCCAGAGCCACTAGCACCAGCACCAGGAATTTTTACTTTAAGTCCTCTAATACGATATTTTCTTGTAGGAATACGGTTAAACTGTTTACTATCTAAACGAAGAGCAGTGTAAGCACTATTAGCATAGGTTGAATTATTATCTATAACTTCTTGAATACTGGTAAATTGAAAAGCGTTTATCCTATTTGATTCTGTGCTATCTGCTGTAACACGAACCACTCTTACGTCAACAGGAAAAGCACCCGTAACATTTATTCTGTGATCTCTAGCATACGCATCTGATGTCCTACCACTTACAGAAGTGCTTATAACATCTGAAAAACCACCAGAGTTATATTGAACTTGTATCTTATAAGCTACTGTATCTCCTCTTAAATCTCCATCATCTTCAGCTACTTGTATTTGAGGCCAAGTTAAAGTAACAATAATTGCATCTACATCTGTATTACTAACTTGTCTGGTAACAGGAGAAGAGGTAGTTACAGTAACCCCAACACCAGTAGGTGATCTACTTTCAGCAGGAATACCACTCATTGCAGTTTGATTTGCTGTTCCAAACCTAGATTTAAAAGTTACATCTTGAAAGTTAAAATCAGTATCGGCTGGATTAGCGGAATTAGCTGTAGATTTAAGAACTGGAGTATCGTCTAAAAATACATCTTTTAAACTTGCAGTATCGTATGCAGTTGTTCCTTTTGTTCTGTTTTCTTTTGACGCACTAGCAAAACCTTCTATTTCTCCTTCAGATATTAAATCTTGAACAGTAGCAAAACTTCTACTATGTAAAGTATCAGGAGCACGATATGGAGGGGGTGGTGGATTATTACCTCCACCACCACCACCGCCAGCACCTTTAATAATTCTAGTATCGTCTGTCATGCTTCTACCTGGTTTACGTCAATGGCAGCCGAAATTACCACCGAGCCAGTAATAATTTCCCCATATACTATTGGTACAGGTGTACCAGCCCTTGATGTATTTTGTACTCCACTAAAACTAAAAGATAATTTTGGATCTTCCTCCGAGCTAAATTTCTGTGGCTCTGGTAAAGGAAACAGCATTTCACTAACTCCCATCAAAACTAATCCGACTCCAATGTTTCCTAAAGTAGCAGTTAGACTAAACGCTCCAGAAGCGGTAGCAAAACCTCCCCCTAAACCTCCTGGTCCGAGTCCGAATCCTACAGCAGGGTTAGCTATTGCCAAACCTATAAGAACTGCTCCTAATAAAATTTTTCCCACACCTCTTCCAGCACCACTAATCATGGGAATAAAATGTATATCCTCTCTACCTATTGGATAATCTATTTCATTTTTATCAATATCATAATTACCAACTTTTACCTGATAATATTTTGGACTCATATAAGACTCTATTCCTGGGAAGTTATGTATTAAAAAACTTACAGCTTTACCTACTGTATCTACCTTTACCTCAAACTCTTTGTGTCCGACAAACTTGGCTAACTCTCCATATAGTTTTACTTTACGAAGCATAACGATACCTCTTTCCTGTACATTTTAACAGCCATTCAGAGTAAGGCTCTCTACAAGATAGTCTATCGGTTAAATGATGAATAACATCTCCTTCAAAAAATAATGCTACATGATTTAAAGTTGGGTGCAAAATGCTCATAAGCAACACATCTCCATCTTCTAGTTTTTCTTCTGGTCTAAGTTCTCTAAAATTAGTTCGCCAAGCACAGTCCTCAAATAAAGGTTTATTGTTAAATTCTTCCAATGTTGTAGGTCTATCCCAATCTCTTAGTTCAATATTTTTTTCTTCTTTATACCAATCTCTTACTAAACTCCAACAGTCAGTTATACCCCATACCCATTGCCGACCCAATAAAGGCGGTTTATATCCACATGGTTCTAAGTATGCCCATTGTTCTGTTTTAGGATTAACAATATGCCACGGTAAATTACTATCCTCGCAGCTAATTTTATCTGCCTGACTAGGAGTTGGAGGTGTTATAGGGTGGCTATGAACAATACCAACTATTTCTCCTGTATTATCTGCCTTTACATAATCTTCTGGGTCGATTATAAAACATTGATGTTCTGTCATTGAAAGATTACGGCAAGGAAAATACCTTTCTTTACCTTTTATATTTAATAACAAACCACAAGATTCTTTTGGATCTTCTCTTTGGGCATGAAGTAGTGCTTTATATTTCCAAGTCATTAGACAAACGTACCGATAGAAGGGAATATAGACCTTGTGCATTGACGTTTAGGGATTCTTACTCCAGCAAGATCTGTAGGAGCAGCAAGTTCAAATTCAACAACTTCTCTATTTTCTGTGGACTTACGATCTATTGCGTACACTTCTTGGGGAAACTCAGCAGTCGGATCGGCAGTTGCATTTGTTCCGTCAGCAAAATTAACAGCATCAAGGAATTTAGCCAATGTTCTAATTCTAGTAACAGTAGCTCCTGTTAAATCATTACCAGTTGTTGTTTCATTTACTGATAAAAGTATTGATGAAATTAATCCTGTTGCATTACTAATACTTATTTTTGGCCTGGGTAGCTGTCCTTTTTGAAAAGCAAAACCTGATGCTTGGATAGGAAATCTTAAGTATTCATTAGTTGCCCAAACTATTTTGCCGTTTGCATTAAGATTGCTTCCAGCATGAAATCTATATACAGTATTTGCACCATGTAATGCAGTAGATAACTGAAGAGTAAATAACTCTATAATCGCTGATGGATTTATTGATTGTAAATTAGTAAATACTGCTTCGTTTACTGACATTATGATTCTGGTTCAAATACTTGTCTAAAAGTAGCTTGAATTGTGGCTCTATTGTTATATGGTATCGACTTGCTCCACTGTTCGCAAACAAATTTAGAAGATGAACTTTCTCCAGGTGGAGTAAAATTAAAGCTATCACTATCGTTGGCACGAGCATCTAAAAAGGTTTCTATTGTATCCGCATCTGTTTCTGATACTTCAAAAGTTAAGATAAATATTTTTGGATTTTGATGTTGTGCTAAACCAAATAAAAGTCTATGTTCATAACCATCTGCAAAACGGATTGTTCTTGTTCTTGGTGCAGATTTTTTTTGCTGACCATATTTAGGTTTTATCGAGGGAAACGTAGCCATTATGCAAGTAATCCTCCTGGTCTTTTTTGTTGTAATATTTCAGATTGTACTGCAACAGAGATAAGACGACCAAGTTCTCTACTTTGCTGTTCATCTCCTTCAACATTAGATCCAGAAGCATCTACATTTACTACTACATTAGTTGAACCACCTAGAGCATTATTAGGAGATACCATACCACTTACACCTGGAGTAAATAGTTCTGGGCCTTGCTCTCCTACAACATAAGACTTTCCACCTTTTGCTCTTCCTCCTGTAGATAAAAACCCTCCAAATAAGTTACCAAATAAACCTAGTCCTTTAGATAAAGTTCCTGACGCATTGCCAAAGAAAGCCATATTAAATGCAGCGTCTATCATTTTGTTCAAAACATTATTTAATACGTCATTTAAAGTAGATGTTCCACGAATTAATCCTTGTATTCCATCAGCTAGGTCTGTAGCTATATTTGTTGTTAGATCTTTAAACGCATCTCTTACTAATTCTGCATTTTTAACAAGTTGTTCCGCTTTTTTATTTTCTTCAATAAGTTGTTTTATGTTTATTTCTCCATTTTTTATTTTTTCTAACTCTGCTTGTGAAGCTGACTCTTTAAATTCTGCAATTTGTTTTTCTAATTCTGCTTGTTCAAATCCTACTTCTAATATTCTTTCGTAGTGCTCTGTTTGTTTTACAAGTTTTTCTAACTTAGTTTTTTCTAAATTAATATCAAAAGGATCTCCACTTCCAGTACCATCTGTAGTCTGTGGAACTCCTAAAAACTCTGGTAGCTTTTCCCTAATTATACCTTTAGAACCTTCGGTTAATCTTTTAAAGTATTCTGCTCTTTTTTCCGTATTACTAGCAACGGTTCCAGGAATAGGTATACCGAAAGCCTTACTTGATAAATCTCTTAATATTTCTCCTTCTAATTTTGCAAAAGCTTTTGGATCTAATTCTTCTGCTTTTGCTCTTATTCGTGATGCACCTACAGAATCTACAAACTTAGTTGCTAAATCAATAATAGTCAAAAATGCAGGAGCTAAGTCAGCTTGTATTTTAAGAATTAATTTTGCAACTGCATCGTCTAATTCATCAAAAGAACTATCTAGTTTTTTAAGGTTGTCTACACCTAATGTTCCAATAGTTTTTGCAAATTCTTTTTGTACTAACTCTAATGCTTCGGTTTTTCTTCCTGCTTTAATTAATGCTTCTATTTGTCTTTCTGTAGATTCACTTACTTGGAACCCTGCATCTTTTAACTTTTGTAAACCTTCCGTTGGATCTTTTAAGGCATTTCCCACCTCTCTTGCACCATTAGCAAATTCTGTTACCGAAGATGCTAAAGCTGTGGCAGCAATAGATCCTGCAAATCCACCGCCAGGACTTGCTGCCTCTCCTAACGCACCACCAAGTAAACCAGGTATGGCTTGTGTTATGCCTCCACCAAATAACAAAGGAAAACCACCACCAATAGCAGCACTTTTAATAACACTACCCACACGCTTACTTGCTAACTTCTGTTGCATTTCCCTTTCTCTTTTTAGCTTTTTCTCTTCTGCTAATCTTTCTTTTGCTAAACGTAAGTTTTCAGCATCTTTTAAATTTAATAGTTGTGCTTCATTTACTAAGTTTTTTGCAGTTCTAAACTTTCCTTTTGATACTAAATCTTCCGCTTGCCTTAACTTGGCTCGTCTTTTATCTGTATTTAAACCAAATCTATCCAGTTCATTTAATTTATTTCTGGTAGTTTCAATAGATTTTAGTACTGTTAGTTCTCTGCCTCTTTTAAATATCGGGTCTTTTTCGTTTTTTCTTTTAGCTTCTTTGGTAAATCTTTCTAATTTTTTCTTTAACGTGTTAAGTTCTTGCTCAAAATTCTGAGCATTTAGCTTTATATTTACTTCGTAAATTGCCTCGGCCATTTAACGTGCTCGTTTTGTTTGTGCTTCTTTTCTTATTTTGTCATATTCTGCCTTTTCTCGCTCACTTTTTATTTCTAAATATGAACTCCAATAAATTAACTCTTCGTGAGTTACCTTTTCTCTAAACTCTTGGATCGTGTAACCTAGCTTTTCACACAAGAAAAA
>VTLG01017110.1_pt1 | contig 12048 bp, 12 predicted proteins | sample 4694571 | NCBI WGS metagenome assembly VTLG01 (sample SAMN12604809, study PRJNA352737) | marine metagenome | biome: ENVO:00000447; feature: ENVO:00000209|ENVO:00000569|ENVO:01000036; material: ENVO:00002151; isolation source: viral sequences binned using virsorter ... | reverse complement strand
GCTGCAATATCTACATCTTTGCCAGCAGCTGCGTCAATGTCTATACCCCCAGCATCGGAGACGAGTTGTATAGAGCTTTCGGAAGTACCCTGATCAGCCTGTATATATATGGTCTCGCTTGTTCCTCCATCAGCAATTAGCTTGATAGACTTGGCGAGGTTGGCTGTAGACTTGAGTTCTACACCGCCAGCATCCGACAATAGCTGCACAGAAGAAGCTCCCTCAGTTACAGAAGTGCCCTGGTCTGCGTGTATCTTTATCGTCTCACTGGTTCCTGCATTGGTTCTAAGGTATATCGCATCAGCAGCATTACTGGTGCTGGTGAGGTCTATATCTCCAGACGAGGCAATGTCTACATCGGTGACATCAGCATCTATAGATCCATTTACATCCAATATGCCAGGAATAGTAACTCCTGCACCACTAACCGTCATCCATTCTGTATTTACAGTACCACCATCAATACCTCGGAAGGATAACTCCCCTTCCTCTGCGCCTGCACCATCACTCCTCACCATACCAACGATACGCGCGTATGTATCCTGATTATCTCCATCATCAGGCATCACGAAATCTAGTGCAATACCTGATGAGTTATCTGTGAGGTTAGATCCATCACTCGGATCCCATTCCAGCTCCACAACAGTCTTGATAGATGAGGCAGCCACATTGGTAGTCTTGAATTCCACACCATCTGTGATTTCAGTAAGAGAACTCAGCGCATCTTCAATGCTTGCATCAAGCGTTGTGAATCTGCTGTTCACCCCTGCTGCATCATTTGCAGTACCATTGACCAGAACTGTACCTGTATCAATAGATATAGCCATTACACAGCCCTTCCTTGTGATTGAGGCATACGTTGATAGGTCATCCCATATCCAATCCACGTACCTTCTTCTTGCGCATTCGAGCCATCAGATGTAATAATAGGAATGATTGAATAACATTTTTTCTTTAACCCGATCTTAGCACTGAGGACAGATTTGTCAGCCCATACTGTACCATCCCATTCAGAAGTGATCCGCGCGTCTGTACCATCGTGCCAATATGGAATATTACCTGAAAATGTGATAGTAACAGCACTCGCTGGATATAGAACTGACCTATTGACCAAAAATTGCACACTAAATCCACTATTATGTTTCTGGTACATCGTAGGAAAGAACGCAACCACGCGCACCGTATCACCTACTCGTCCAAATGTTTCCTCACGTGGCCTAATCTCATACGCAATATTTGTACCTGTATCCACACCAACAGCTCTTTTATCTTTAAATCCAGTATGCATTGTATAAACTTGTCCTGAAGCATTAGCCACCGAGAGAAAATCCTTTCCATCTGCATCCTGATGTACAATAACGCTATTGAAATCTAGACCCTCATAATACCCTGCCCATACATATCGTATATCAGGACCAAACTGCGATGGTGGTGATGCAGGACTACTCTGAACGGCAGAATACACAAATAACCGATCTGGTTGTGTCGCTCCTGCTGTCTTCACCGTCCAATAAATCTGTTTCTTATCATCATGATATGCACCTACAATATTATCCCAAAATCCAGCGGTTATATTATTATAAGTGATCTGCATATTACCGCCAATATAATCTACCTCCATCCCATCACTCTCAGCAATACGCAATCTACCAATATGAAACCCTGAAGCATTTGCAAAATAAATATAGCCACCCTGTGAGATAATGCTCCAATGAGATGAACATCCATTATTACCATTAACCTGAAAGAATGCAAATGTAGCTGAAGTACGTCCTGTGAGAAGGTGGATAGAATTAAGTGCAGTCACCACCACATAATCATATATTTCGCCAATTCCACTAATTTTATCCACACCTCCAGCAATGATCGCAAATCCCTGTGTTGGCCAATCTGTATTAGGGGAATTGGGATCGCACCAAAACAGCACATCTGGATCTTCCTTCACGCCTGCTGCAAATACTACATTATGCTTTACAAGTAAGCACGTTGGTGCGCTCGTAGCATTTCCAGCAGTAAAATTACTAAGAATATCTGTAAATGAGGTGCCGTCATACATCAAAAAATTTGATCCATCAGCATACAACATAATATCCGCGCCAGTGCTGCTGACAAAATTAACCATACTGGGGCGAGCAGTACTAAGACTAGTACGCACGCTGTCAAACACACCAGTAGAAGTGTTATATTTATACAGCACCGTACCAGATTTAAGCATCCGCGTGCGTGTAAGTGTGCCATCGCTTGCCCGGACAACAAACTGGTGCTCATGCGGAAATTCTCCCGTAGATGCTGCAGCGGTATCAGTAAGGAGCTGAGATCCTCCTCGAGTCTCAAGCTCTCCTGCAGCAGTCATATCAAAATTCACGCTCTTTGAAATCTGTGAGGTTGCGATCGTGTTCGGATACTCTGAGTCATTCACACCATGCTGACACGTAGGACGAGAAATCGATCCTTCTCTCCTCTTTCGTGTATATTGAGTATTGCCCAGGACAGCGTCAACAAGTGCCTCATAGTGTTGACTATTCATAGTTTACCACCCCGTCATTTGCATATAGCGTGGACGTTGAGTCTGGAACCGCGTGACGTTACCTAAAAGTAATCCTTCCAAAATTTTGCGTTCAGATGCAGGATCAACATTAGATTCATCGGTACGTATACGTGCCATGATCAGCGCCTGGTAGATAAAAAGCCAGTGAAATTCAGGATCAATCGTGGGCAGGATTGAATACACTGCACTCGCAGGAGAATTTTCTAGCGTGAATTGCAGCGTTCCCGTTACTGATGAACCAGTAAAATCATTAATTACCCCTACCTCACGCGTTACTGTCAGCATAAAGGGTACAGCGTTATAAGCATCATTTACCTTCATAATACTACCAAGTGTAGGAGAACTGGCCATCACTAATGATGTAGTAGTAGCTCCTGACTGCGCTGTGCCATAATGTAACTCAGGACTTCGTAATACCACCCACACTCTATCCGTTCCGCTGGCCTGCTGTGGCACCACCGCGAGTTGATTATTCTGTACATAATAAAACCCCTCAGCAGCTCCACCTGTCGCCTGGATATGGCCAAATCGATCACTAAAGCCATTATTCAGAGGTCGTGTTTCTGTCCTCGGGGTATCACTGGTGCGCTCAACAGAGATGATACGCGGAAGATATGGCATCACTGCCTGGAGCTCACTTCCATCATGCGTCACATCTCTATGCTGCATCAAAATGCGCCTGGCGTGTAATGCCATCATCCCGTCATACTTCGCCACCGCACCATTTATAAAGCGCAGCAATTCTGCATCTGAATGTACATTCTTATCCACGTCATCCGCCAGATCACGAATGCTGGAAATCATATCCTGCACAGGAATAGCTGGCATTAAATCGCCCTTATAAGGTTACGACCAGAAGCACCAACGCCATCAGCAAAGGGTTTTCCATCATCATTGAATCCGATCCCTCGCTCATAACCAGGGTCTGATCTATTTCGTTTTCCTATCAATCGTTCTTGAATATGCCTATGATCTTTATCAACATCCTCCGCGAGATCTTGGAATGCGTTCCACCGATCTTCTTCTTTCTGCTCTTGGCGCTCATGCATCGCTTCGATCACAGCAAGTTGCGTGCCGTGTCGAAGCTGATGCATAAGTCTCCGCACCTCGTGGAGTGTGGCATTGGTGAACTCTACATAATTAGCGGATTCGTGCACCAATGGACAGGGCGGATCTTGCAGCACGAGAACGCTTTTAGTCTCTCCGCTGTACCTATCATGCATCTTCACGTGCCAACGATGTTCAAAATAATGTTGGAGTTCCCAACATAAAAAGAGCTGATCGTCGATTTCGTGAAATCTTTGGAGCAATCTAGGATCAATTGCAGGATGCTCAACACTCAAACAGGTATCGGTGAATTCATCCCACATCCCGAATCCCTTTGCCAGAGTGAGATTATACTGCGTCTCGTATTCTTTCTTCTTCTGTTTTAAGCGAGTCAATCCCATTCTTGCGAGTGGACTTACACAACATCTTACTCCACTCTGGGTGATCGCACTCGCCTCGTATGAAATAATATCCATCACGTCTATCCGTCCATGTATTGGTGAAATCTTCAATAAATCCATTCATGAACACGGTACTCATCTCACCTAACACAGGTTCAGATTCAATCCCATAGGATCGTGCAAGAGCTACAGCCTTTTCCACCGAAAACTTGAACCTTGCACAGGAAAGCATATGTATCGTGTTCTTGTTCATTATGTAGTCACCGAACTATGATCGCGCACCAAACCCTCACCAGAAGTGAGTTGCACAACCAAACATTTAAAGGATTTAGATGCTACTGTCGATCTAATATCAATCGTACTTGCTGCTACACCTGATTGCTCAGGCTTATCGCTATTTGTATCTTCGACATAACAACCTTCACCAAATACCATCGCAAATACTTTCGTATGCCCGAATGGATTCGGAGGTAAAGTAGCAAGGGCTGTATCTGTCGAGCCGTCTGTCACACCGTGAACAAGTGCAATATTCTGTGTGAGAAAGTTGATCTCGAATGCCATAGTAAGTTCCTTTTCGTAACTAACTCCACACAAGGGAGAGGAAAGAACATGTCAACGCCAGAAGCCATTGCATCCAGCGTTCGCTCTCCTTCAACCCTTGTGCAGATTCCCGTAATGTGATTACTTGGAGGCACACATGACAGGGTTAGCAATTAATAACCAGCCCGTTTAGGTACAGTAATACCATGATTGGTGCTCTGCGATGTTGATCCCGGAATATGATAATTCGACCCGCGAAAATCTTTCGGAACGAAATAAATCTGCACTCCAAGAAAGTGAACCTCATCAGCTGTGGTATCACCTTCATCATTCAATTCCACTGCAAGTTCAACCAGGTCATCGCTATTATACGTCTGATGTGCTTCCACACCAACAGTGTCCCATACCGTAGCCTGCACACCATATTGAACCGTGGTGGCGTCAGCTGCATATACAATAGCATCGGCTAAGGCAACCGTGGCAGCTTCGAGTGCAGTCTCAGCACTCATCGCTTTTTCTTCCACATCCAGCAACCAATCAATGGAACCATCATCATCTGCTGAATCGCTAGTCCACCAAATCCGATATGCTACAGGATAAAGTGGATTGTGCAAATGGCCTGGCCACGGAAACAATGTGCCCAATGCATCACCACTCGCCATCGGAACACCTACGATCCCAAAGGAAGAAATCTCAGCCTGAATTGCAGTGCCACTTGCACCAACGACCGTATTAGGTGTACCCTCTGCCAAAACATAATGGAAATCCTGTGCTGGAATCCACATTGTGCTCGGTGTTCCCTGCGCCTCAACTTGCACAGCTGTGAAAGCGATAACACAGGCCAGAACAGCAAAAATTCGTTTAAACATGATCATCTCCTGTGTTAGATTAAATTTGTTCAATGTCTCGAAGGATACCCTGAGCCATGTTCTTGGTAGAACCAAGCTCTGAATACCAGTAGTACCTCGAACGCCAAATATCCAGATCACCACCAGAGTCTGTAACCTGGCGCATGATACCGTCCCCGCGATCCATCCATTGGGGTTTGGTCAGCTCGTGTACTTCGAGTTTTGAAGGATCGATGAACATAGCCTGTTTGCCAACTGCATAATAGTCTGCAATCCAAGGAATGCCATCATACGAAAGTCCTGCCCAGCCATTATCGAGCTCGACTTCATTCACCACAATACGTTCACGTGCAGCCATATCACCGTACGTGCGTTGAATACCAGGATTGGATAAGATAAAGCGTGTGTCGCCACCACCCACAAAAATCACATCTTCAAGCACTTGATTGATACGATTACGCGTCAGCGGAATAGCTGTACCAGCGGTTCCACCAGCATCACCAGCATCCTTCACCTGTGCTTTCCACCAACTATAGGTAGAGCGATTCAAGGATTGGTGTGTAGTGAGATAGGTGGTATCATCAATAATACCCAACAGCCCCATCATCTCAATACCACGTGCACCTTTAAGGAAAACAAAGTCATTATTAGCTGTACCAGATGGAACAGAATCCACCGTGATAGTGGCACTCGTGCTTGCGCCTGAACCTGGCGTAACGCTATTTACCACACATGATCCGCGATACGATCCACTAGTCTTAGCTGACCAGATATCAAGGTGCACGCCCTTACTAAGGAATAGGTGACCATTAGTATCATTAGCCACACCATACGCGCTATCTACCGTAATAGTTACACCAGATGGTGCACCATCCACCAAACATAACACACCTGAACCATCACCGTGCATCATGCGATTTACTTGGCGGTGGAAAATATTAATCTTTCGTGTCATCTCGCGCGCAAACGCTGGAGCAGCTGCGGCTGCATCCTGAGATGTTGAATCAATTGCCTGACCGGTAAGGTCAAATGCCATGTAATGGAAAGCAAGCGGTACAACACTTTCCACATACTGCCCTGGCTCACCAACGACCAAATTAGCACTCTCAGCCGCTGATGCAAAACCTTCCCAACCTTCAATTTCCATCGGAATATGTGCTTGAAGATTTCGCACATTCCGACTAGATCGCGACATGATCACTTCGTCCATCAGCACCGACTGTTCGTTAAACTGCACCTCGAACAACGGCAGCCAGAACTCTTGATATATCGCATCATAGTCTGTAGTTGTTAATGCTGCCATGAGATTTTATCCTCTCGCTGTGGCTTTATCACGCATGACATCGGCCAAAGCATCTGTAACCTTTCGCGAGTCGCGATTAATACTCAGATTCTTCCATTCAGGATCAACATTCGATGCAACCTCACCAACAGCGCGAGGCTTAGTACTCCCATTCGCATCTACATTCCCGCGAGGAATAGGAACGCCAGCGTCTGCAAGATCGGTTTGGATTTCTCCAGCCAATCCCTTGATCTCACCGGCACTCGGCAACTTTCCTCCATTTTCGCTTTGAAATGCTTGTACCGATTTCACCAGGAGCTTACGTGTAACAAGCTCGTGACCAGCAGATCCAACTAGTTGCCCCACCACCTCAAGCGCAGCATCCACAGCTTTTTCATTCTCAGACTGTGTACGGTGAGCTTCTAGTGCATCAATTCGCTCATTCGCAGCTTTAATTTCATCAGTTGTAAGCTGATCTGACTTAACAGTTTGCGGATTGGTGTTCGTGTTCACAGGCTCATCACCTCCTCCATCATTTAATCGGTCGATTTCAGGCGTATAGTTTGCCCACTCGGAAACATCATGCGAATTGTACCACACAACATCATTCTGAACGGCTGTACGAATCTTAGCAGCTTCAGCAGTCTGTCCTGTTGCATCTGCTTTAATCGCTTCTGCTTCGGCCATCTGCTCATCAGCCTGACGCTTCAGCTCTCCAGCCTCTTGCGTTTTGACTGTATAATCCTCCATGCGCGTATAGCCTTTTTGAAGTTCGCCAAAGGTGACAACATCACCAGTCGGAAGCGTTATTTCCATATCATCCGCAGGCATCGATGGCTGAGGAGCGACGTCATCAGGACTGCCATTGGCGTCATCCTGACTTCCACTCAAGCCCTCTATTCCTGGCTCCGATTCTCGTGCGGTCACCCACTGATAACTACCATTTACTACCTTCCACATCTACTACCTCCTATTCAGGTCATGGATCAGAAGACCATAGCACTGTCATAATGACGTCATGCTGCTCCCGTGCCACTCTGAGCTTCGGATTGAGGAGCTACGCCTAATGGCTGCATGGCTCCAATTCTCAACTGCACATGCATCTGACGATGCTGTATCCATCTTGCTGCCCATTGAGGATTACTCTGGGCTTTTTCTTTCCATTTAAGAGTGTTCATCTCAGCGTCCATCTCATCCAAATGTGTATCATGCATTTCCCAACTTTGCGGAATGGGAATAGGCGTACCTTCCTGCCAAAGGATGTCATTTTCATCCCGTTGCAGATTCGCATGAAGATCCTCTTCTTCATAAATAACATCTGGATGTGCAAGACGCACCATCTGCATAACACGTTGCGTGTCTACCTGACCACTCTCGGTGCGATACATTCCCATCTGCACAAACTCTAAGATGCGCCTAAGCACCGCAACCTTAGACTTAGATGATCCACCGACAACCTGAAGGTGAATATTTGTATTATCCCTCAAATCCGATCCCTTAAATGCAATGATCTGTCTACGCTTGTTCGGCCCCACATACTCAACCATGCGTTCAGTATCCACCGCGACAGATGCGATCTGGAGCGCTTTGGTAAATGTCTTATCTAAGCTCGCGTGGAGTGCATTTTCAGGCACCGAAAGTGGCCGATCATCCTGCTCTTGGAGGGATTCCAACATGAGCCCAGAACGTGAGCCCGCAGGATTTCTTCCTTTCGATGCCTTATGAAGCATTTGAACATCCTCCATGAGAGAAAGCAAATGCTCCAAATGCCGAGGGGCAGAAGCAGGAATAGAACCAGGTTGGAGTATTTCAGGTTTAAATCCTGGAACATAGTCTATGATCTGTGCTGCCACATCGGTAATATCATCAACACCTGAGCCAAGCGGATTCAACCACTTTAAAGCGAGAACCATATCGAGGTTTTCACGTAATTGTGAAAGTAGTACGTTGATCTCAACTTGCACAGGAATCTGATCGATAAGAGGAGACTCTCCTCGATACACTTCAGGTTGTTTGTACCAATCATATTTAACAACAGGATACCCGGGCATTTTAGAGTATACCTCTGGCCATTCATCACGCACGAGTTCAACTCCATTAGCAAATGTGGCGATGAGGCCATTAGGAGCTGAATGCTGAGGACGCATTAGGAGGTGGAAAACAATAGCACCAGGAACTTCACCACTCTCACCATACATGATGGAATTACGCGTGGTATTAGAAGCATATAATAGTCCCATAGTATCAAACACAGGATGCGCACGGGACTCGCCTGTCACATGCACACCTTCTTCCCAACGCATGCGAATATCATCCAGAGACATCCATGAGGCAAACATAATATAGGGTTTCTGATCTGTAGGAGTATCAAGCTCGTCGGTAATCACGACATGAGGAGAAAGTATATCATACCGCATATCACCAAGAGTAAAAAGCTCTTCGCTCTTATTACCTTCCCCATCATCGACCCGCTGTCCAAACAAAGGTCCGATTGTTTCATCCCAATCGATGTGACCAAAACAATGTCCGAAGTTTTCGCATCTGCGAATAATATCCGCATACTTCTGAGGCATCTCCAAATTCTTCCAAAGATGGAACGCATATGCTTCACCAGCTAAAGCTGCGTCTTTATTCTTCTGCGCGAGGGTATTAGGAGTAACATCAAAACTCGGCATATCAATCATGAGCTTCGCTTCAGTATCCATCGCCCAGGGCTTGAGAAGATTCAACGTAACTTTTTTGCGTCCTCGTGGCATCGGCTTATTGACAATTTTATCAAGTGATGGTTGCAGCGCGATCCACTGAAATCCTTGCATGAATAACGAATTAATCCTCCACTGATTCCGCATTCCCATTGTATGATTCAGCCACCACAGGTAACGCTTGTCTAGAAGGTTATATAGCTCTTCTGAGGTAGCATTTACTATCCCACTCTTTGTCGCCATCAAGCTGTCAAATTCAGATTGAGCCATTTGCGTGTTCCTGTAAGAATTTTTCCTGTTCAGGATTCAATACAGTAGCATGGGCGATTTCATTTAACATCCGATCATGCTCTGCGCGAGCTTTTGCTTTCTCAAGTTCATCAGGAGTAAGACTAGGCGCATTGTCCACCTGCGAGCGCACGTTGCTCATATTAGCAGCGACTTGTGCTGCACGTTTATCTATGAGCGCCATCAATCCATCCATCACCAACTGTGACTGCTTCTCATTCCGTTTATACGCCTGATGTGAATGGAAGGCAAGAAATGCAATAGTAGAGGCTGCACCTATAAATGTTATAGATAAAAAGAAAAGAATGATAAGCTCACTAAACATGCGATACCCATCCATTTTCTTGCGCGAATTGATTAATATCACTTTGATCATCCATGCGACTCACTTGTTCCATGATTTCATCTACAAGCGTCGATTGCCGTTTTTCTTTCGGCAAGATCATGAAATCACCTTGAAATATAGTAGCAATGTTATAACGATGAGCGTCACAAACATCAATATAATATCCCGAGTCTTCTTGTTTGGGTCGTTCGGTTCTTGGGTCATAGTGGTAGGTCTCAAAGGATTCAATGTGCTTCATGCACCGTGGGTTCACTCGCTCTTTTGGCAGGTGGGCTCGACTGGGATCGTTATTCCAGAACAGCCAATTAACCTTATCATTTCCCGCATCGAGCGCATTATTTGCTTTGTAAAACGAGGGGGTGAGTCTCCCCTGTGTTTGACGTCTAAATTCTTGAAGGTAGAGGCTAACAAGAGTAAGGGACGCATCGTCATCTGTTCTCCTTCCCATTGAAGGATCGTGTGGCCACATAAATATTTCTTCTAAGCCCCTGGGTTCCCATCCCTCATTCTCACCCATCTCACGCTGATGCTGCCACATCTTCGCAAGAACACGCTCAACGAATGCAGCCAATGGAACATCTTCCATGACCACTTCATCATAAAGCAATACGTCCTTGTTTGGTTTGACAGCGATAAAGCTGGCAACTTTAGCAGCGGGATAACCGTGATCGATACCAATAAATTTCGGCCACGTAGAAGCAGGGATCTCATTATATTCATTCACACACCTTTCATATCTCCATTCATCGTAGATTTGCCCCTCGAATGCTTCATGAGAGCCTCCAACAAAGATTCGGTATTTTTTCGGCGAGAGCGTCCGCTCGAGGTTCGGAATGTAGTCATCAGGCAGATTTTCTTTATTGTCATGAGTGGTGCACCTAATGGTGTGGTAAGAATCATCATGAAGCTCGCCTCTCTCCTTCCTGAGTTCATTCAGCTCCCAGCGTTTGTATTGCCATGAGTGACCGTTTGGATTTCGAGTCGTGACAATGCACCGAAGGTAATCAGGGATTTCCACGCCATGCAGCGTGTATTTCATCCTTATTCGTCCGGGTAGCATATCATAGATATCTTCTTTGAGCTCCTCGGATTGATCAATAAAAATTGCCGAATAGTTTCCACCAATGGTGAAATTCTCGAAATGTGCAAGCACGTACTCAGTTCCACCTGGGATTCTAACAACCATATCCTGCTTGTTAAGTCCATATTCCCGTCCTTTCAGCCAGCCCTTTGGCAAGAGTTGCATGAAATCCTTGAGGGTAGTATCCTTCAGCTCTTTAGCTGTCCAACGTCCGAGAATGATCCGATTCCCACACATGTTACCAAATACATCTGTGTTGCATCCTTGAAGGATCGCCCGCATACATAATGCCCAAGTTTTTGCTGCACCCCAGCCTCCACACATTTCCACATTCTTCTGCTTCGCGTAGATCAGCGCATTCTGCTTCGGAGTGGGTTGTGGCCAGTTAAAAGCCATGTCATCACGGACATGAGCGTTCATCCAGGATATCCCCACATATGCGGGCGGGATTTCTGTGGATCGCAATCAAGATGAATAAATCCACTCCTGAGTTTAAATCCAATCCGATCAAATCCTGCTTGCATAGCAGCATCCACGAGACGGTATGCATCGCCAGAGTTCGCAACAAAGACATCGACCGCGAAGGACAATGATTGTCCAAGAGCATTTTCAGATGGCACATGAGAGGAATTCTCACTTCCTCCTATCATTTCATTATGGTGAGCGCAGCGGGTGCCAGATGAGATCCTAATAGCACGTCCATAGTCTACTCGAGTTAGTTCAAGCATCTCCAGTAGCTCATTGGATGGGCAACATTCACCGCATCCACACCCACATTCAAATTCCCAAGTGGAAAAATGTTCGCTCAGATTACCCATAGTTAGTTCCGTTTCGTACCTTACTTCCGATAATTACTCGCAGCTTCCGCAACCGCATCCTTTGCCTGTTCTTCCTGACCAGCTATTCCATGTGCGTGAAATGTTGCATCTCCAACCTTTTTCTCAATGGAGAAGGTTACATGGGGA
>VTLG01013689.1_pt1 | contig 12048 bp, 8 predicted proteins | sample 4694571 | NCBI WGS metagenome assembly VTLG01 (sample SAMN12604809, study PRJNA352737) | marine metagenome | biome: ENVO:00000447; feature: ENVO:00000209|ENVO:00000569|ENVO:01000036; material: ENVO:00002151; isolation source: viral sequences binned using virsorter ... | reverse complement strand
CCATATCAACTTCTAGTTGAGCAGATCCAGTTATATTAACAGTTAATGTTTGTCCTGGTATGAAATTTCTACCACTGTTAATAACATCAACAGAAGTAATAGTTCCAGCAGCACTTACATTAGGAGAAAATTCAGGAAGTATAGATTCTGGACCTTGTGGAACATCACTAAGCGTAACTATTGGTGGAGAAGATGCAAAATATTCACCTTCACTACCACCATTTACAACTCTTATTCCTCTAACCAATTCAAGAGGTGCAGTTACTGTAGTACCAGAAGGTGCTGTAGTATCATCATAATCATCCATATTCAAATGGAAGTATGCACCTTGACCATCAAAAGGTATTCTTATATTATTTGCAGTATCTTTTGTATTCTTAGAAACAATTACATCAGATTCTCCATTCACAGAAGCATTCAATTCTCCAGTAAATTCTATAGCACCATAACCATCTGCCTTCAATCCAACATTACCGAATGATGAATTAGAGTTTGTTAGGTCACATTGTCCACCAGAAGTTGCTGCTATACCAACATCACAACCAATAGTGAAAATAGAAACTAATTGTGCATATGCATTATGTGATAGAGAAACACCAATACCCTGTTCATTATACTGGGTAAATGAATCACAAACCATACTCTTAATATCTTGTCCTAGATTATTAGTACCAGTAAAATTAGCATCACAATGTCTTCCATTAATCTTCATACCAATACTACCAGTCATAAAGTTAGTACAGTTTCTAATATAAGGACTCTTATATCTACCAGATGAACCTTCATTCGCAGGTCCAAATGCAGTATATCCATTTATTGCTTGGAAAAATTCAGCATTTCCATTAGTAATGTCTGCTTGTGTTGGTGGGAAAGCAACAGCACCACATCCAGTATGCATAGTTGCATGTGAAGCACCAGCAAAACTTAAATTCTCTATTAGACATCCTCTTCTAACGTGGAAGAAATCTCTATTTTCATTGTTAGGAACTAAAGTTACCAATCTTAAATCTTCTCCAGATACTGCAACATCATCTCTTAAACCTATAGGATTATTCTCATAATATATTCCTGATCGAACTTTAACAGTATCACCTTCATTTGCAATTGCTACAGCAGCACCAATTGTATATTTTGCATCACCCTCTAATAATCCACTATTAGTATCACAACCATTCTTTGTAACCCAAATAGTTCTCTTTGTTTGAACACCAGATGGTCTCCAAGATACACCAGCACCAACTCCACTTACATTAAATGCTGATAACCTATAATCAGTTTTACATACACCAACACCAACATCATCAAAGAAATCTTTAAATGTTCCATCTAGTTCAAAATTACCACCTACTTTAGTATTTTGTCCTATATTTACATTCTTCTCAATACCAACACCACCTTCTACAATTAATGCTCCAGTATCTTTATCACCTGACTGTGTATCATTAAGAACTTTAGTTTGTCCACCAATATTTAACTTCTTCTCAATACCAACACCACCTTCAACTACAAGAGCACCACTATCTTTATCTGCTGATTCTGTAATCCCTTCAATCTTAGTATCATCACCTACAAATAATTTCTTTACTATTCCAACTCCACCATCTATCTGAACAGATCCACTTGTAGTACTAGTTGCATCATCTGCATTATTAAATGTTGCTACACCATCTACATCTAAAGCACCATCAATATTAGTATTACCACCTACATTTAAATTCAATTGAATACCAACACCACCATCCATTTGAACAGATCCATTGGTTGTACCTGTAGAATCTGTAGTATCATTAAATCTAGTAATACCCTCAACAGTTAATGTACCACCAAGAGTGGTATTACCATCTACATTTAATGCAGAATCAAAATCAACATCACCAGTAGCATGAACAGTTCCATCTATATCTAATGTAGTAGATGGATTACTATTATTAATACCAACATTAGACAATCTGTAAATAGGAGCATTATTACCACTACCAACATAACCCCATAAATCTTTAGTAAAGACTGTTGCTAATCCAGTAGCTGTAGTATCATTTTGTGCAGTTGGTATAAGATTATCAATTCCAATACCACCACTATTCACATTCATAAAGTTTATGACTGTAAATGATTGTGCAGCACCAACAGTAGGAACATATGTTCCTTCATCTTGAAGGAAAATACCTTCAGTCATACTTGGTTCAAAAGATACCCAACGTATTCCGTTGGCATCTCTATTCATAAAGAATCCATTAGCACCTGGAGATCCAGCAGAGTCATATATGTTTCTAGAAATATGGACACTACCGTCTACATCTAGTTGAAGTCTTCCTTCATTACTTTCCTGATATTGAGCATTTCCAGTAGTCCAATCACCTGCTATTGAATCAGTTCCAATACCAGTTTGTCCTACATTGTTTACTATAAAACTCTGAGTCTGACCTATTCCAACTTGAAGCTTACTTGTAGGTATAGTAGTTCCTATACCAACCTTACAATCATCAGTAACTGTGAAACAACTATTACCAACTTGAAATTTACCATCAGGTTGTGTAGTTCCAATACCAACTAAACCAAGATCAGTAACTACAAATGAAGTATCACCAACACCAACTTGGAATCTAGCGTCAGGTTGTGTAGATCCAATACCAACTCGACCACCAGTTTGCCCTTCTCCATTATATCCATTTGTCGTTGATATAGCAGTGAGTACTGTACCACCTGCCCCTACATCCAGTCTTTGATAGACTGTAAGGTACTGCATATCAACAGGACCCAAGAATGTAGAAAATCCAGTTACAAAGAAATCCTTATCTATTGTTACACTGCCAAAATTTGTATGTTCATCAAAGGCAATGTCTTCACCTGTTATATCAGCATAAAGTTTACCGTATATAAAAACGTCATCAACAAACTCAGTCTGTTGACTTACAACATTCTTATCATCACTTTCATAATCTGGTACTGGAGCGTCCTGTAATCTTGGCATTATACGTAACTTCCTCCAGGAACAGCATCAATACCAGCAGATGTACCTGCATATGCTAATCCACCAAAAGTAACATCACGAGGTGCTAAATTACCGACTAATGCATCACAATTAGCAATTAATGAATCTAGTTTAATTTCTCTTTTTGCAGTCAAATTAATATTACGTCCAGCATTTATATCAACATCTTCGTCTGCAGTTATAATAATATTTTTGGCAGTTATTTTAACTGAACCATTTGACATAGCAGTTATAGTAATATCACCATTTTTTCCAACCAGATTAATATTACATCCATTGACCATCTTTGAACCACCAACTATTTCAATAGATTGATCGTTATAGACACTCATCAATCCACTTTTAGTCATTGTAATGGTACTAGTATTATTATCAGTACCTTGACCCATAATAGAATATACAGTTGTTCCACTTTCAGACATCTCTGGATTTCCAGATTCTATTCTAAAATGAGGACCATATGAATCATATTGCCTATCTTGCCAATTTTGTTTGTCAGTAGGTCTTTCTGCCATTTCGTTAAATTCCCGTATTGATTATTTATCTTAGCTGACGCAATCGATAACTTGCTCAACCTCACCCTGATAATCAGGTCTTGGTTTAATCTGTGGTTTTAATATAGCACCAAATCCAGTTTTAGTTTCAACGATCAATTCAGGTAAATCCTTAACTTCTTTCACTTTGGTTACAGTACCCTTTGTACCAGAAGAATTTGGTGGAAGTACATTGACTATCTTACCATTATTATCAACATAAATTGTATATTCATTACCTTCATTATCAATAACTGTATCATCTGGATCATAATTAAATCCTGGATCAACAACAACAACATGATCAACAATATAAGGAGTATCACCTTCAAGATTATCCTCTACAACAGGATAATTTTCACCCTCAGATACGATGTAAATATCAGTAATTTGCTGATAAGTTGGCGAATCTTCATCATAATCAACAACTGCTCTTGCAACAGCACCATATCCCCTATTACATTTATCAACAATTTCAACAAATGGTGGTGTATTATATCCAGATCCACCATTAGTTAAATCAATACCAATCAAACTTCCAGTTGCTTCTGCATATTCACCAACAACATTACCAATAATTGCTTTTGCTGCAGCACCAACACCATTGCTTCCAAATATATTAACTTTTATTCCAGCACAATCAAGTGGAGGACCTGCATAGCACTTACCTAATGGACTACTAAATCCAGGATTTGATACACTTGGATTCAAGAAGTCAAATAAACCTAATCCACCACCTGCAATACTTAAACCTTGAATAGCACCTGCTGATGCTTCCGTTAATGAATCAGCAATATTAGCAGCATCTAATATGTTACCTGCAATTTTATCAATTGAAGCACCCAAACCTTCTTTTGCACCTTTACCAATTACCCATTCATTTGTTTCTGCATTATAATTTTTAGTTGGACTATCACAAGTTAATGCTTTTGCAATACCCAATAATCCTTCTGCTTTTGAACGAAGGAATCCTCCTAAACTAAATCCACCTAATATTTTACCAACACCGCCCAATAAAGGTCCTATTCCAGATGCTATGCCACCTATGATTTTATTCATCAACCCACCAAGGAATTGATCACCAATACAAGAAACAAAATTTTGAACATTATCAATTAAACCTTCTAATAATCCTTTAACAGTATCTAACATACTAGTCAAAATATTTTGAGCAAGACAAGGCAAAGCATCTTGAATTGCTTTTACACCTGGAACCATTGCAACCTGTGCTGCTGTTCCTGCTTTTTTAGCTAATGATGATTTTTTAGTAGCAGCTAAAACTGTTGCATAAACTTTTTTATATAACTTATTCAGACCTTTATTCAATGCTGGTGCCATTCCTTTATAAGTTGATTGAATCATATTACCAACTATACCAGAAGATAACCCACTAATTTTACTAGTCGCCTCACTCAAGAATCCAGCACGTTGATTTGCTGTTGCACCTTTTATTTTTGATACTAATCCTGAAACTTCGGTATTAATCTTATTCAAAGTTGATGCTTGATTGGATGAAGCAAATACAACTGTTTGTCCTATAGCACTATTAAGAGTACGTTCTTGTATTAATGATTTAATTGGTTCTGGTGCAGATTCAATAGATGCATTTAAATTATCTATTTTTGCCTGAGATATTCCTCTTGGTGATTTTTGTGCAGTATTACCTGACTGATCTCCTACCTCATTTTTAAGAATAAATGCACTATCACTTTTAACTTTACTTGTATATCCAGTAAATGGTTGAAATGGTCCTTTATATGTTTCACTAGGAGAATAAGCAGTACTACCAAATATACCCATAATAACAGGTAATTGTGCATCATCACCATCCAAGAAAAATCCAACTACACTATCACCAGGTGATAATCTAAGTGATTTTGCACGATTTGCTTTACCAGATCCTGCTTGAGGTGATAATAATACTTGTGCCCAAGGTAAATCATCGTCTGATAATTCAGTCGTATTTTGAGGATGATAACCCATAATACGAACTTTAACTCTATTTCCCCAAGCATCACCTACTTGATTTAATTGATCACCTTGAGCCTTCTCAGGTGCTACCTGACCTATCCACCAACGGAAACCATCTCTTCCTACAAAATTACTTTTAATTATCGATTCTTCTATCATGATTCTTTACGTCCGAAAGTGTCTCTTAATAATTTCATAGAAGTATAAGAACCATTTGAATCAAAAAAATGACACAGTTCCTTAATCATATATAGACCACTTTGTTCCTCATCAGGCTTTCCATTTTTATCACGACTAATACTTGGGAATTGACATTTTATTAAATTACCAGCTTTAAGATTGGTATTAGATGGTATTGTTACTGACATAGTTTGAGTAAGTGTTGTATTATATCTCATCATTGCCTGTGAAAATGTTTTTGTAGGATCAGCATTATCTTTCATTGAAGCATTTTTCTCCAATGTTCCAATATCCATAACAGCAGTTATATTCCTACTTGGAATATCACCTAAAGTTTTATCACTATCTTCACCAATAGAAGGTAATCTTATATCTTTTCCTAAATTTTCAGTTTTACCTACATAATTTTCCATTTTGAATAATCCCTTTTCAGGATTAGTATATGTAAATGTTAATGGATTAAAAAATATACGATGACTACAATATGCACCACGTTGTAAATTATTAAGTAAGTCTTGATTTTTATTTGTACTATACTTAAGTATTTTAAAATCATTATCTGGCATTTCAGTTATAGCCACTTCACTATAAACATATTCACCTTCAGCTGGTTCTCCAGCAATCAAAGAATCTATAGATTTAAAATTATAACCATCTATAGTCTCATAAAAAAGATATCCAGCAGTAGCATCCTTTCCAGATACTTCACCTGGAACAGATTTAGATGCCAACCAAGTTAATACAGTAAAAGGTTTTCTTAAATTACCAAGAAATCCATATGGATTTTGAGTTTTATCCACATTAATTTCTTTTAATCTATCAGTCTTTAAATATTGTTTAACTATATCCTTTACACTATCTGATATAGAAGTAGATCCACTAAATTTCTTACCAACTCTAGAAGTTTCATTAGTTATAGTTTCTCTAGGAACTAAATCTAAAACAAAAGTCTCGCTATTTGTATCTTGAACTACATTTTTAACACTAGAAACATAAAGATATTTTGCAACATCTTCAGAAAAATCCATACCAGGATTGGTTTCAGAATTACCAGCTATTTTAAGCATAACTCTTTCACCACCTCTAATAGGTAAACCATTATATAATGATGTCATAGTACCATCAGGTCCTTCTATAGTACTACCATCATTGGTTATTATAACTTTTGCAGTTACCGTTGGAGAAAATATATCTTCATAATATGCAAAAGTTATTACACCCCTGGATATATCAACACTCTTAGAACCATCCGTGGATTCTATAATAAATTTTTCGTAGATTGATGCGTCTATTGCTGCCATTTATGTATATTGTAATTCTAAGACCTGAAGTTTATTCCAAACACTATCATCACCTCCAGTCTTAACAGGAATTGATGAAGAAGATCCTCTTTTATTTATTGGTGGTGGAGAAGAAGATTGACGTGAAGATCTAGAAGGAGATTTTACAGGAATAGGTAAGATCTTTGGTTTTTTAACTCTTTTAAATGATGATTTTCTTGAGGTTTTAATAGGACTGATAAAAGATGAAATTAAACTTTTCTGAACTTCTAATGCATCTTCAGGTTCTAGTCCTCCTAAATCAATAGATTCTATTTTTTGCCTTACACCCTGTATTTGATCTTCTTGTTGAGCAAATCGATCTTCTTGTTGAGTAAGAAATTCCTTTAACTTACCTATTGTTTGTTCTTGTAACTTATCATATTCATCGACTCTTATAATACCCATATTAGCTTCTTTATGCTGCTCAACAAGTTTTTCTAATAGACTTCTTGACGCTCTTAACTTTGTAACTTTATCAGCATCACCTTTAATAATTCTATTAATAAACTCAGGTGTATATTTTTCTACACTCTTCTTAGGTACAATCGCTTCACCACCCTCAACATTAATATTTTCTCCACCTTCTTGATGAGATTTTCCTTTTACAATTCCACCATCCTTAAACATTTCAAAACCACTATCTTCACCAGGTTCTAGTTTAAATTCTTCATTAGAATCTTCTTCTTTTGATGCAGTATCATTAATTTCTACTTTTCCTTCTGGTGGTAATTCTTTTGGTGTAGTATTAGTTCCTTCAACAACAACATCTTCTTTAGGTTCTTCTTTAGGTTCTTCTTTAGAATCTGATTTTTGTTCTGTTTCTTCTGGTTTTTGAGAATCCTTCTTTATCTCTTCTTTTACCTCATTATCCTTGGCATCATCAGATGTTACATTAGAAGGTGGAGTTACATTAGATTCTTTTTTATCTTCACCTTGTGTATAAAATGGTAATGCTCCATTAGGTAATATAGTTTCAGGTGGTAAACTCTCAACATCATTCCAACTATTGGCTGGAATTCCCATTCTTCTAGGATCATTAAACCAATTAAATGCACCAAATATCTGTTTTGTTAATTGTCTAAAAGCACTTTCAGTAGAATCTAATTCATCATTCATAAATTTTTCATCTTCAGTAAAGTCAATCTGTCTGATGGATTCATCAGCATCTTTCAAATTAGAACCAAATGAAAATAAACTACTAGTAATAGTATCAATCAACGAACCTAATGACCCAACTAAAATTGATGCTCTACGAATAAAACTTACAATAGATTTATTTAAATTTGGTAATGTATTAAGTATCCACCCTACAAACAAAACTCCTATAAAATCTAACATCCTACCTAAAAATCCTCTTGTACTCTTAGATACTACAGATCCTGTTCTCCTAATAGCACCACCAACCGTTGATGATTCTATTTCATCTTCTCTATCCTTTCTTTGAATATTCTCTTGTCTCTTTCTAAAATAAGAATCATCATTACGTATTAGTTTAGATTTAAATTCATTAGCATCCTTAGTTTGATTCTGTATATCCGATGCAATTCTTTGAGATTTAGTAAAAGCATTTGCAAACGAATTAACAGATCTACTAATATTTTTTATATTAATAGAAGATGATAATAATGAATTTTTAACTACTGCTTTTGACATATTCTATTAAACAGGACATACTTGATAATTTTTACAAGCAAGAAAAACATAATTATTATCATTATTAGAGGATGATATTATTGGTGTTTGTTTATCACCACCTTTATTAGTACCCGATGGTGATTGTGGTACACCTTCATTACCACCAGAATCAGTCATCATAGATGGCATAATATTGCCACCACTTATATCCTCTTCATTAACAGATATTTTCTGAGAAACATTGTTTTCTCTATTTTTATTAATTGGTACAATTGTATTGGTTTTTGGATCTAATTCAAGTCCCTTTTCTTTTAATGATTCAAAACTCTCAGTTACTATCGGTTCTTCATCAGATTCACCAGTAGGTGGTGTAACATTTTCCGAATCACCAGTAGGTGGTGTAACATTTTCAGAATTACCACTAGTATCAGTATTTCCATCTACATCACCTGTATTATCCCCCTTTGGTTCATTTTTTTCAGGTTTACCAAACAAGAAATTTATTAATGGTGTAAAAACTCCCTTAAATGGTTCCTTCTCTTTATTATAAGGAGAACCATCCTTACTGTCAGGTCTAGTATCTTCTGGTTCATCAGAATCATCACCTTTGCCAGTACTTGTTATTGGAGTCCATTTCTTAGTCTCTTCATTATAAATCTGCTCTTTACCATCTGCTCTCGTTCTAGTAATTCCATCAGGTATATCATCCATACTCACAGTTACAAGATTCTTAGGATTAGGTTTATCCTTTTCCGTTATATCAAATGTTGGTAGACCAGTACGATTTGCTATAAAATTCCATGCTCTTTTAAATAAATTTATTATTGCTTCAAAAGGTGCAAGAATCAAACCAGCACCTACAGCTCTAAGAACTCCAGTCCTTAAAGCCATTAATACTCCTTTTATAGACCCAAACTTACCTCTAGTTAATAATAATAAACCACCTACTATAAGAACATTTTTTGTTACGTTTGATATAACAGCTTTTAATAAATCAGTATTTTTAGTATTTAATGCCTTGATAGTTAAAACAACTTTATCAAGTAACCAAGCACCACCTATTGCAAAAAGAAAACTTGTTAATCTAGATAATAAACCTTGAGTTCTTGCTGCAACTTTTTGAATAGGAGCAAATAAAGCATTTTGTATTTTCTGTTCTATTTGACCTTCTTTTCCTTCTCTTAATCCTTGTTCTGCTAATATAGATTCTCTATTTTGTTTTGCTGCTTCTCTTTGTTGATCTAACTGAGCATTGGTTGCTAAATTACTTTGTATAGTTGCCAAAGACATACTCAACTGACTTACCCTAGCCGATATATTGGCAAGTTGTTGAGAAACACCACCTAATGCTGTTGAGTTTTGTTGTATTAAACTAGTTGTTACTGGATCTGGTTCTGCAGGTGCAGGTGCAGGTGGTGGTGCAAAAACACTAGAAGGTACAGTCCTTCTAACTGCTTGTATTCCTCCTGCTAGTGGTGATGCTAGTTCAGCCATTTGATTGTTGTTGTGCCTTTAGATTTTCTTCTTCAATATACTGCTGAAGGAGAGAAATATATATTTCTCTTTCCCAAGGCATCATATTTTCTAACTCTGTTAAGCTATATTTATGATGCTGCATCAAAGCAAAATTCATTTTATAGTATGACGCAAGATCTTCATGTGCCATACTTATCCGAAAAAACTTTGTAATCCCTCAATAACAATTTCATTTTCGACCTGTGTGTTTGGATTAATTACCTTAACCTTGTGTGATAGTTTAGGCATTGTTTCAAAAAATTTCTCAATTTCTTTGAACTGGGATGTGTTCAATTGTTCTAAAAATTGTGACAATTCCTTTTTAGTACAATCAGAAGCAGCAAATGATTCTTCTTCAGAATAAACTTGCTCAATACAAGAAGCAATCAAATCAAAAGTATCATCAACATTAATATCACCAACATTAGAGAAATTATTTTTAATAAACTCATCTAAAGAAGGATATTTCATCCTTAAAGTATATTGATCATCAAGGACAATATCCCTTGTGTGATCTTTATCTATCTGCACTTTTATGGTATCAATATTAATTGCAGTTGGTACTTGTGTTTTACCATCATCAGGACAAGTAACCATAACTTCAATCTGTTCACCAACAGATTTTCCACGAATATTTAAAAACAGATATTCAATATCAAAAGTAGATAATTTTTCAACCTTAATACCTCTTGATAGAATACAAGAAGAAATTACATTTTTAACTGCATTAGCAATTTGCTTACTATCTTGGCTTTCCATTGCTAGTATAAGAATTTTTTCTTCTTTTACTAAGAATGGTCTAAACTTAATCTTCTTCTTAGAAGAAGGTATAACCAACTCATAGGAAGGCGTTGCAATTTTTGGTAAAGGCATAATAAACTATAACAAGTCGTAATTTATATAGGTAGGTTTTTCTAATCTCTATTTCGACCTGCTTCTATATCATTGATACCATTTATTACAACATCACTCAACCCATGAGAACTAAGAACCTCTTTAGCACCAACAATTGGATTAGCAGAAGATGCATTATTATTTTGTACATTAACTTGTCCTGTAGGTGATACTATCCCTCTATTATCACCTGATGTTGATTCGGAAAATACATTTCTATTCAAAAGATTATTTCTCATATTATATGCATTAGTCTGTCCATTAATCTTATTATTAAGAGCTATTCCTTTATCAATAGCAAATGAAGTTGTCTCTCCTGCAATATACCTATCATAACTAAAATTACAAGTTGCTTTTAATACTTGTGCACCCTCATAAGCAACTTTAGTAGAATTCAATGACATTGGAAACAATCCAATAAATTTATATTCTAAAAATTGTCTGTAATTTCTTTCAAATTTAATTATTCTAGTTTCATTTGATTTATAATCTTCAGGATACCTCATTCGGAAATAATATGCATCTTCAGTAACATTTGGTTGACTAGCACCACCAATATATTCCATCCAATGCTCTAAAAATTTTAAACTCTTATATAAATTATCAACATAAAATTCTAAACTTATTTGTGTAAAATTTCTAGTATGAGCAAACCTTTCTACAACTCCTTGACGATCACCAACCGTATTAATAGTTGCAAAAGCACTTCCAGGTAAAGAAGCAGTAGTACATAACAATCCAATATCATCTAATTGAAATCTAGAATCTACACCTTTAGATCTCAGATGACCTCTTAAACTATTAGGATCATAAACAGTACCTTCAGGTAAACCAAACCTTACTAGATAATGATTTGTTTGAGCAACATTCTGGAATTTAGGTAAAATTCTTGATATTTGCTGTGGAATTGGAGCTGGCACTCTAAATACTATTATAACTTGTAATTCTATTTAGATGGCTTATAAGGGAAAATATCAACCAACCTTCCCTAGAAAATATAAAGGTG
>VTLG01010764.1_pt1 | contig 12048 bp, 13 predicted proteins | sample 4694571 | NCBI WGS metagenome assembly VTLG01 (sample SAMN12604809, study PRJNA352737) | marine metagenome | biome: ENVO:00000447; feature: ENVO:00000209|ENVO:00000569|ENVO:01000036; material: ENVO:00002151; isolation source: viral sequences binned using virsorter ... | reverse complement strand
TATAAAGCAGACCCTGCTTATGCAGCATTAAGAGAACCAAAGGCTACATATAATGACATGGTTGATGTAGCTAGAAATGTAGACGAATTCTTAGAACAGTCAGGTCATGGTCATCTATATGAAGTACCAGTAGAGGATCTAGAGAAATACGTTAAAGATTTAAGTCAAGGTAAGGAATCACAAATTGAAGGATTACCAATCCTAAACAAAGAACAACTTGACGCTGTTGATGCAATGAATGGTCAGCTTGCTGCTGAACAGCGAGAACTATCAAAAGCTGGTTTAAGTGTTTTAGGTGATATTGATGTTACTGCTGATGGTGGTTTATTAGATATGATCATGGCTCGTAAAACAGCTTTAGGTAAGCTAAGAAAAGAAACTTCAATTGCATCATCTTGGAACCTTAGAAGGTTCGGTGTGATGGAGAAAGATAAAGTCATGAAGATGGCTAGTGAAGCTGTACAGAATGAAAACAATACCTTTAAGGAACTTCTTAAGAATGATGTAGACGATGATCTACTAGAAACATTCATGCATTTCTCTGCTAACAGTGGAACCAATATGCAAACCATGAAAGACTTTGATGCTTTCTTTAAAAGGAAGTTAAAAGGTTATAAGGGAGCTGATGGTTATCAACGCAACGCCATACTGAATGAAGCCATGACAATGGGTGTCAACAGTATGTTATCTGGTCCTAAAACTCCAGTACGAGCATTGATAGGTACAGGTTTAGGTACTGTTATGCGTCCTGTAGCTACTGTCTTAGGTTCACTTGGTAGAAATGATCGTATAACTAGAGGTGCTTTCTCTTCTATGGGTGCGATGCTTGATGCACGTAACGATGCATGGAAGAAAGCTGTAAAAGATTTCAATTCTTATGCTACTCATGAAGAGGGTTGGAGAGGTTTCACTCAAACCAAAAAAGATAATGAGTGGAATTCTATGATGAAATACTTTGATCAGTTTGGTACGCAAGGTGAAAAAGCACAAGCTCACTTTGCTAATGCACTGAGAGAAGTAAATAAATCACCATTCCTTAGTTATGGTCCGAGAGTAATGAAGTCTATGGATGTCTTCTTCTCTCAACTCATAGCTAGAGGAAGAGTAAGACAACTAGCTTTTGACGATGTTTATGACGGATTAGCTGCTACTGGTAAAGTTGTATCCGATAAGGATATGGATGACTTAGTTCGTAATGCAGAGAAATCATTCGAAGGAAAAGTGTTTACTGCTGATGGAAGTATCTCTGATGAGATGGCTAAGTTTGCAGCTGATGAAGCTAAGTTAACTCAAGAACTAAGTGGATTTGCTAAAGATTTAGATAAGGCGTTTGATCAAATGCCATTCCTTAGACCATTCTTCCTATTTGCCAGAACTGGTGTTAACGCTTTGAAGATGACTTCTAAGTACACACCAATCATGAATAGCTTTATTAAAGAGCATACTGACATCATGACAAAAGCCTGGAATGATCCAGAGATGATTAAGTATGGAATTAAGAGTGCTAATGATTTAGAGATTGCTCAATCCACCATGCGTGGACGTATGGCTACTGGTTATTTATTTACTAGTACTGCAGCTTGGATGGCATTAAATGGTAATGTTACAGGTAACGGACCTCCTGATAGACAACTTAAAAACTCTTGGGTTCAGTCAGGTAAATGGCAACCAAGATCATTTAAGATTGGTGATACATATATTAGTTATGAAGCTTTAGAACCTTTTAACATGTTCTTTAGTTTTATTGCTGATGTTGTTGATTCTCAGAAAGTTATGGGTGATCAATGGACATCAAACCAATTTGGTAAGTTGTCTTATTTGATTAGTGCAAACATAACTAACAAATCATTCTTAGCAGGTTTACTACAACTACAAGATCTACTAACCAGCCAAGGTGGTGATGCTCAAAGAGTATTAGCTAACTTTGCAAATAACCAAGTACCTCTATCTGGTTTAAGAAATGAGATAGGTAAGTTGGTATCCCCTGGTATGAGAGAACTTGAAAGTGGATTCTGGCAAAGTGTAGGTAATAGAAACCTATGGGCTGATGTGATTACTAAAGATGGATTCATGCCGTATAAGTATGACATCCTCGATGGTGAGAAAATACGCTTTTGGGACCCAATGACTCGTTTGGTCAATGGAATGCTACCTTTCAATATCAATGTAGGTACTAATGAAACTAGAGAACTACTTATGAGAAGTGGTGTTGATCTAGTTACTACATTTGGTAGTGGACCTGATGGTGAAAGTTTAGAAGGTTATCCAGATCTTAAATCGAAATATCAGTTCTATATGGGTCAACAAGGTTTAGAAGGTAAGTTAGCAGAGCTATTTACGAACCCTGATATACGTCAATCCATAAATGATATGGAGAGAAATAGAGAAAGAGGTTCTATTTACGATATTGATGGAACATTACATGGTCCTTTAATTGAAAACTTATTTTATAAAACAAAAGAAGCTGCATGGCAGCAAATGCTTACTGATCCAGAACTAGGTACACAGCTTAGACATTTAGAAAAACTTCATGATCTTAGATTACTAGGTGAAAGAAGAGCGCAAGCTGGTGATCGTAAGGGTGCAAGAAATATAGAGAAGAGAATAAAAAAACTAGAACAAATGCAATTCAGATAAACCACCTATGATCTTACCAATAGCAACATGGCTACTACACAAAATACATATACAGCGAATGGGTCCACCACCAACTTTTCGTTCACATTTCCATATCTAAATACAGCAGACGTTAAGGTAAAAATTAACGGTACTGATCAAAACACAACTTCATATTCTTTAGCCAACGCAACAACGGTACAGATGAACACAGCCCCTTCTAATGGGGCTACTGTGATGATCTTCAGGGATACAAACAATGACTCGAAGAAGGCAACGTTTTACCCTGGTTCTGCTATCAAAGCGGAAGACCTGAATAATGACTTTGACCAGATATTATATACGGCTCAAGAGATCGATAATAATGCGATGACTACATTGGGTGATGATGCTATGCAAGGGGATTTAGACCTTGGTAGTAACAAACTAACCAATGTTGGAACTCCTACAGCTGGTACTGATGGAGTTAATAAAACATATGTAGATACTAATACTTGGGATACAGGAGCAGAAACCTATGCAAGTGGAGAAACTTGGACAGGTAATAACACAACCATTGCTACATCAGGTGCTATTGATGCACGTATAGATAGCAAGATTGATACAGCTATTGAAGGTGACGTACTCGCTGGTACTGATCTTTCTAAGAGTGCGTCAAGTGGTCAGGTTACGATCAACCACAACGTCACTGGAGCTAACTCAACAGTAAACAATAGTAATGGTAATGTCTTACAGGATATTACTGTCAGTGCTCAGGGTCACGTAACCTCTGTTGGATCTACGGATCTAGATAGTAGGTACTATACGGAGACAGAGCTAAATGCTGGTCAATTAGATAATAGATATTATACAGAAACAGAATTAAATGCAGGTCAACTAGATAACCGTTATTACACGGAGACTGAGTTAAATGCAGGTCAACTTGATAATAGGTATTATACAGAAACTGAAGTAGACGCTAGTTTCTATAAATTAGGAAGTGCAGCTGAAATAGCATCAGGTGAAACTTGGGCTGCAGCTGACAATAAGATTGCTACTACAGCAGCTATAGATGCTCGGATTACTGATCTTGTTGACGATGTAGGTGGTTTCGTACCAATAGCAAGTGAAACTGCGTTCCCTACTGCAAACCCTGATGTCAACAATGGAGCAGGTACTCTTGTAAGTATTAAAGAGATAGGAAGTACGAGAACTCCTTCAGGTGGAACTGTAAGTATTTCTAATGGATCTGGTAGTAATACTGTAACGATTACTGGATGTGGTTCAACAGCATTAGCAGCTGGTTATGGAGTGATAGTTGAGACCACATCAACACTTCATACCTATACATTTCATCGCTTAACACCTAAAGCTACTGAAGTAACAACTGTTGCTGGAAACATAACTAATATCAACGCAGTAGGTAACAACACAACAAACATTAATACCGTTGCTGGTAATAACACCAACATTAATACTGTTGCTGGAAACAATGCCAACGTAACAACAGTTGCTGGTATTAGCTCTAACGTAACTTCTGTAGCTGGAAACAGTACAAATATTAATGCTGTTAACTCAAACTCCAGCAATATCAATACAGTAGCTGGTGCTGTTTCTAATATCAACACCACTGCTGGTTCAATATCTAACGTCAATACAGTTGCTTCAAATATTAGTAGTGTTAATGATTTTTCAGATGTCTATAGAATTTCATCTTCAGATCCATCCTCCCATTTACACACTGGTGATTTAGTCTTTAACACTACTGCTAATGAATTAAAAGTCTATAATGGTTCATCTTGGCAAGGTGGTGTAACAGCTACAGGTGATTTACTAGCTAAGTCTGGTGGACAGATGACAGGTAACCTTACCTTCTCTGGTAGTCAAACAGTTGATGGTAGAGACGTATCTGCTGACGGTACAAAGTTAGACGGAATAGAGTCTAATTCTACTGCAGATATGACTGGAGCAGAGATAAAATCTGCATATGAAGGAGAAAGTAATACCAATGCATATACGGATGCTGAGAAGACTAAACTTAGTGGTATAGCTACTAGTGCTGATCAGAACGTACAGAGTGATTGGAACGCTAGTTCTGGTGATGCTGTCATACTTAATAAGCCAACTATACCCTCTGCATATACACACCCCAATCACTCTGGAGAAGTAACATCTACTGGTGATGGTGCAACTGTTATTGCAGATAACGTAGTTGATGAAGCTAACCTTAAGATCAATAATTCAGGTTCTAATGGTCAGTTCCTAAGTAAAGCTGGTTCTGGAGGTGGTTTAGTATGGGACAACATTCCAAGTACTTCTCCTGGTGGGAATAATACCACTATTCAATATAACGATAATGGCTCTTTCGCTGGGCTTGCTAGTTTATTAGCTAATAGTCCTGCCAACTTTGATATAAAATTCTCAAAAGCTGGTGGTGGGAGTGTGTATTGGGATTATTCAGAAGCTGAGTTTAAATTCGAAGATAATGTCCCAGCAATATTTGGAGATGGCAATGACTTAGAAATAAAACATGATACTAGTCAAGCTGCAAACTATATCACAAGTACTAATAGGGATTTACACATTCAAACTGGTACTAATGGAAATGAAACTGGAATAAGAGTTTATAACAATGGCAAAGTTGATTTGTCATATGATGGGTCAGTTAAATTCGAAACTACCTCTGGTGGTGTTAATATAACAGGTGCCTTAAATGTTAATGGATCTGCTTTAGCTTCTGGTCTTTCTTCCGATGCTCAGTACAACACTGTTGGAGGTACAAACGCAGGATCTAGCTTTAGTGGGACAAGTGCAAATAATAATACGTTGATTGGTTATGACGCTGGACAAGACATAACAACTGGAGACGATAATGTTTTTATTGGTTATAAAACTGGGTATTATGTTACTACTGGATACGCTAATGTAGCAATTGGTAAAGAAACCTTTAGGGGTGGGGTTGCTGTGGGTGGTGGATCTAATAATGTAATGCTTGGATATGCTGCTGGATATCAGACTGGAAATGGTCATTATAATACTTTGATTGGAAGTGAAGCAGGTTTCATAAGGGAAGGAAACTCTAATGGAACCATGGTTGGTTATAGAGCTGGTTACAACTCTAATAGTAATGACACTACTCTTCTAGGTAAACAAGCGGGTTATAACGATGATGGTGCGTATAATATTTACGTAGGTACTGACTGTGCGAAGGGTCAAGGTAGTGGAAACTATAATATAGCTATTGGTTATCAAGCTTTACATTATGCTTGGGGAGGTACAAGGAACGGAGCTAACAACATTGGTATAGGTAAGTTCTGTTTCCAATACATGCTAAGTAGTGGATATGAAAATATTTGCATGGGGACTGAAACTGGAGTAGCAATGACAACTGGGAATCATAATCTCAGTATTGGACTTAAAGCAGGTCGTGAAATCACTGGTGGATATGCGAATGTTTTCCTAGGTAAATGGGCTGGTCAGAAAAATACTGCTGGCTATAACAACATAGCTATTGGAGAATCTGCTTATGGAACGGGGTCTAATAATAAATCTGGTTATAACAATATTGTAATTGGTAAATCAGCTGGAAATTCAGCAAGCACCGCACATAACAATATATTAATGGGAAGTGAAAGTTCTGATCAACTAACTACTGGTCATAACAACATTTCTTTGGGTAATCGAACAGGTAAGAGTATCACAACTGGTGAAAATAATATTTACATAGGAGAAGAGGCTGGTTATGGAGCAGGTACTAGTAACACTTCTAATAATAATGTAGGTATAGGTAAAGAAGCTGGAGCATATATAAGCAGTGGTAGTACTAATACACTGGTTGGATTCAAAGCTGGTCGTAATGTATCTACTGGTTCTAATAATCTACTTTTAGGAAAAATAGCTGGTCAATCTGAAAGCCCCTCAGGTACAGTAACTACAGGTAGTAATATCATATGTCTAGGTAATGACTATATAACAGATTTCTACTGTAATGACACGTCTATATCATCTTCAGATAAACGAGATAAAACAGATGTTACTGACTTTACTCATGGCTTAAAATGGATAGAGCAACTAAAACCTGTTACCTATAGATGGGATAAGAGAACTTGGTATGATGATAAAACACCAGACGGTTCAAAGAAGAATGCAAGACAACATATTGGTTTCTTAGCACAAGATGTATTAGCAATAGAGCAAGCTGATGGCTTTGCTAGTAAGAAAGATGACATGCTCGTAGTCAATCTCAATGAAGATGGCACAGCTTATGGTCTTAAGTATGAAAGGTTAGTTCCTGTCTTAGTTAACGCCGTTAAAGAACTATCAGCAAAAGTAAAAGCCTTAGAGGCAAAATAAACATTCACCTAATTAAAAATGGAAAAACTTAACGAAAGAGCACAAGAACTAATCCAAGAAAGAGATCAAGCCATTGCACGTGTTAACGAAATCAATGGTGCTCTTAAAGAACTAGAACGCCAAGCAAAAGAACTTGCTGAAACTAAAACGGAGGAAGAAACCGATGTCTGACCCAAGAACAGCTGATGATATAGCTAAAATATTTCGTAATGCTGGTGATAGCGTAACTTTAATAAACACAGATACAACCAAAAGATCTAATGAAACTGAGCAAGAATGGAAGGATCGTATTAAATGTAATGTAGATCATCTAGAAGGTGTCAAAGCTTACAAGAAAGACGACGGTACAACATCTCTCTGGACAACTGAAGACTTCACTGAGATTGATGCAGCTATCACTGCAGGGAAAGCGCGTATAGCCTAGTGGACTTACCATCCTTCACCTTACCTTCCGCTTTAAACCTACCTAACCTTAATAATCTACCTAGACCAATTCTTGCAGAACCTTCAGCTACCTTACCTAGTTATAAATCTATGGTAGTAGCTCCAAGGGTTCTAGCACCACCTGCAGGAGTACCTACGGTTGCTCAGGAAGAGATAATGGAACTAGAAGAAAAGCGTAAAGAGGAAGGTAAACCAGCTAAAGAAAAGCCACAGGCTGCTGAGGTAACACGTATAGATATACCATTCACTGATCTGCAGTTTCCAGTTCCCAAAGAAGAAATACTCGTGACTGCAGGAACTACAGCTTCAGTGTCGGTAATAGCTACGTTAACGGTGACATCACTTTTCAAACAAACAGTAAAAGTAATGAAGCCAATAATCAAACAGATTGCAACAAGAATCCAAAAGAAATTTAATGGAAAAGGAAGAGCAACATAGGGAATGGCTGCATGATGCAGTAAAAATTATTATCTTGCTTTGGAGTGGACTTCTGCTTACAATTAGCTACTACGAAACTCCATCTGGAAGGAAAATATTAGATTTTGATCCAACATTTATAGCCTCAGTTTTTTCAGCTTCGACTGCCTCACTGGGATTATCAATTGGTAATAGAAACGGAAACGGAAACTCAAAAAAAGAAACAAAATGAAGAAGTACTTACTACTTTTGCTACTGCTAGCACCTTCTGCAGTTAGAGCATCCACTGTTACTCCTGCCTTCACCCAAGGAAGTATGCAATCCACCACTAACACCACTCAGAACATTACAGAAGTATCACATACACAAGTCTATGGAGGAGAGTATTCAAGTTGGGCTGGTACAAACATAACTCCCAGCGCAGGAATAACCGATCAGCATACGACATTTGCAGTGACAAATGCTGGCGAACAATTTCAACTAGAAATAGTAACAAGAGCAGCTGGTTTAGTAGAGGAGATAGACGTTACTCGCGATATCGAGACCGTCTCTACCACTACATCACTGTCTGTCTTCTCGCAATAGGGAGTCCTGCTTTAGCTGAAGGTGAAACAGTTTTAAACCCTCAGACCTCAGCTGCTGCAACGGGAAATGTCACCAACCAGGCGGTGCAATTCCAGAACAATTCAAGTGTATCTAGACAACAATATGGAGGAGGAGTTGTGTGCAACGGTTCAACGTTGGCACTCTCCCCTTTTTATTTAGGGAACGAAGGAAGACCTTATGATCCTGAGTCTTATACCATCAATCAAAACTGGGGAGTACAGATGACATTTATGATCCCACTCAATGGTCACTCTGTAGAACTATGTAAGGCATTAGCTGAGAAACGTCTACAGAAGCAAAGATTAGATTATGAACTAGTTCGTATCAACAACTGTACAAAAATTATGCAACGTGGATTTACGCTGAGACCAGGCTCAAGATATGAGGCTATATGTTCAGATGTAGTACCAATTGCAGCGTTAATTAAACAAGAAGAAACTAATGAGCACACTAAGTGATGCCATCGCAAAGATGGAAGCTGAACAAGCAAAAGCAAAGAAGAAAAAGTCTACTAAGAAAAGAGACGATAACGGTAAGTTCGTAAAGGCAGATGAAGGATAAGGATATGTTGATTATTAAACCAATCCTGATGACATTCCTCTCCACATCTGCTGTGAAGAATTTGATCATTCAGCTTCTTGAAGCTTATGCAAAATCAACTGATAACACTATTGACGATAAAGCAGTAGAGATTGTCAGACGTAATCTATTCCCAGGAATTAAAGACGAATGAAGAAACGAGCCACTGAAGACCAATTTAACGAACTGCATAACCTTGTTACCTCTGAGTTTCTAAAGCGAGTCAAAAGTGGCGAAGCTTCTACTCAAGATCTCAAAGCAGCCTGTGATTGGCTTAAAACAAATGATATTAGCGGTATAGCAATGGAAGGTAGTCCACTCGCCAAGCTTGCAGCCGTTATGCCAAAAGTAGACCCCGAATTAGTACAAAGTAGACTTTATGGGAAGCACAGCTGAGTATTACAGGAAGAATCCTGAAGCTCGTAAAAAGAGGCTTAAACAACAAAGCGCATATCAAAAAACAGCAAAAGGTCTAAAGATAAGAACTGCAGCTAATGCGGCTAATAGAGCGAAAGGTACTTACGGGAATGGTGACGGCTTAGATGTCGCTCATAAACCAGGTAAGAAAGGAAGCAAAAAGGCAAAAGATGTAACGCTTCAGAAACCATCTACTAACCGTAAAAGCAGAACGAAGTCTAAATGACCCCACTACTACCAACCCCTAAACACTATCTATACAACCTAATAACCATGACAAATTCAGACGCTAAGAAGCTCTGGAGAAGAGCGATTAAAGAGCACTTCAATTGTCAATGTGTTTATTGCGGAAACAATTATGAACTTACAGAACTCACGCTTGATCACGTCAAGCCTAAAACAAATGGTGGCGAGACTCTTACGAGCAATCTCGTACCCGCATGTAAAAAGTGCAATCAAGGGAAAGGTAGCAGTAATTGGCTCAGATGGATGCGTCAGACATATGGACATAACCCTCTGAGAGAACGACTAATTATTAGTCACATCACATAACACACCCACAAAGCAATATCTCGTAGCCGTCCGCAAGGGCGGCTTTTTTTATGGCGAATGAATCCTTATTAGTTAAGGAGGCAGTTAAAAACCTTACATCTAGAACACAAAGAACCGAAAAAGCTAACAAGCTAGTAATAGAATGGAGTAAATCTCTAAGTGAAAACGATAGTTGGCCTCAGGGTAAATCTTTAAAAGGTTTTGAAAAATGGCTCCGAACTAGTTATAGAAAAGCTCAAGATGAAGCTAGAAATTACACACTAAAAACTGGTCTTACTCATGAAGCTGGTCATGGAGAACAAGGTGCTAATGCACCAAGTAATTTAGGAAATCAGATAAAAAAAGGTCAGTATGGAAACCGTACAACTAACGATAGGGTTACTGGTGAGGTCGTAAAAAAATCAACAGATCATTTACGAATCAAAGACGATTTAGATGCTGCAGATGTCGGTTATAAGATGGAGAAAGCATTTGAAGAGTATCTGCATGAAGGTAATCCAAATCTAAAAATAGAAGATCAAAAACAATTCTCAGCTAAGCAAAGAGAAGCGATCTTACATAGACCTGATTATGCTTCAACTGCTGAAGGTGCTCAGATGAAAGCACGAAAGCATAATTTAGAGAATGCGTTTAAACAGGCAGCGGAAGAACATCCAATACCTAAATCACATCAAAAAATAGTTGATCAACAAATGGACTCTGTTCTAGAAGGACATAGAAGTAGAATCACAACGCCACGATCATCCCCAAAGCCTACTGTTAAACAACAAGTACTAGGCTTTATAAAGAAAAATGGTGATAACGGAGATAATGGTGATCATACGAATGGGTCTAAATTAAAATTCAACGGAAAAAGCAAAGCAATTTTAGGAGGTGTTTTAGCTGGAGGTGTGAGCTTATTACCAAGTGAGGCAGGTGCCACACAGATTCGAGATGAAATAAGTCAAGGTAAAGTAGGCAATGCTACTAAAACATATGCTAAAGATTTATTCCTCGGTGAAAGCCAATCAAGAGCATTTAATCAATCACTTAAAGTTGCTCATTCTAAGCTAGGTAAATTATTTGGTAAAAAACTAGCTAGACAAGCTTTAAAAATAGCTGGTAGACAAGTTATGAAGAAAGTTGGAGCACTGGCAACAGGTCCAGCTGCACCAGCAGTAATGACAGGCTTATTAATAAAAGACGCATACGACGTAGCTAATGCGTTATCTGGTGGAGGTCTCGAATCTCAAAAGGTAGATACATCCAACAGAAAACGTCTCAGACACAACCGAAAATAGTCAAACGATAAAACATACATGACCAACCCTTTAGAGGCTCTACAGGGTGATTTCAAGCTGTTTCTGACCGCTTTATGGGAACAGCTTGAACTACCACCACCAACAAGAGCACAATTCGCAATTGCTGATTATCTACAACACGGTCCTAAACGTCTACAGATTCAAGCCTTCCGAGGAGTCGGAAAATCTTGGATTACAGGTGCGTTCGTGTTGTGGACGTTATTCAAAGATCCAGAAAGAAAGATCATGATCATCTCTGCCTCCAAAGAGAGAGCAGACAACATGTCTATCTTCCTACAGAAACTAATTATTGAAACACCATGGTTAATGCACCTAAGACCAAAAAGCGACGAAGCAAGGTGGAGTCGTATATCCTTCGACGTACTTTGCTCGCCTCATCAGGCTCCCAGCGTAAAAAGCGTTGGTATTACTGGACAACTTACTGGTTCTCGTGCAGACCTTATGGTCCTAGACGACATAGAAGTACCAGGAAACAGTATGACGGAGTTGATGCGTGAAAAACTTCTTCAACTCTGTACGGAAGCCGAATCTATCCTTACACCCAAAAGCGATAGCCGTATTTGCTACCTTGGGACTCCTCAGACTGTTTTTACTGTTTATCGTAAGTTGGCAGAGCGTAACTACCGTCCGTTCGTTTGGCCAAGTAGATATCCAAGAAAAGACAAACTTACAAAGTACGAAGGACTATTAGCACCCCAAATACAAGAAGACCTAGATGCTGGTGCTGAAGAGTGGGAAGTAACAGATCCTGACAGATTTGCTAACGATGACCTCCTCGAAAGAG
>VTLG01010156.1_pt1 | contig 12048 bp, 16 predicted proteins | sample 4694571 | NCBI WGS metagenome assembly VTLG01 (sample SAMN12604809, study PRJNA352737) | marine metagenome | biome: ENVO:00000447; feature: ENVO:00000209|ENVO:00000569|ENVO:01000036; material: ENVO:00002151; isolation source: viral sequences binned using virsorter ... | reverse complement strand
GTTTTTTAATACATAATTTTCCAGGTATAGAGTCTTTTATGAGTCCAAATTATTATCAAGTAAAAGTTGGCGATTATGATGTAAATGAAGAAGAAATACACCACCCTGTAGGTAAACAGGACATACATTTTATTCCCGTTATTAGTGGTGCTGGAAGAGGTATTGGAAAAGTATTACTAGGAGCAGTTTTAATAGGTATCGCTATAGCAGCACCAGGAGCAGGGTTCGCTCTAGGTAAAGGAGGTTTTGGTTTTATAGCTACGGGTGCTGCTCCTAGTGCTTTCATGGCAACAGTAGGAAATATAGGTGTGGCTTTACTTCTTTCAGGAGTAAGCGAAATGCTGTTTCCCTTACCTGAACCACAAAAATTTAGTTCTGAGGAAGATCCACAATTATCATTTAACTTTGCTGGAGTGCAGAATACCTCTAGGGCTGGTACTCCCGTTCCAATAGTTTATGGTGAAATAATTACAGGAAGTGTTGTAATAAGTGCAGCAGTTGACACTAACCAGGTAGAGGCATGACAGACGAGACTAAACTTATTCAAGGTGCTGGTGGTGGTGGACCTAAACCCCCTCCCCCTCCGTATCGTGCTCCTGACACTTTACATAGTAGAAGTTTTGCTACTGTTCAAGATTTAATTTCTGAGGGTGAAATTGAAGGTTTTGCTAGTGCCTCAAAAGCACAACTTACAAAAGGCACAACTGCTTATGACAACGCAAGTTTAAAAGATATTTTTCTTAATGACACTCCAATACTTGATGCAAATGCTTCTAATAGCAGTCCTGCGGATACTGATTTTAATTTTAAAGATGTAGTATTTAAGTCTAGATTTGGTACGTCAAGCCAAACTGCATTGAGTGGTATTCCTGCTGAAAGCAGATCACCTACTGGTGTTGGAGTTATTGTAACTACTTCTGCTCCAGTAACTAGACAGATTACAAATACAGACGTAGATGCTGTTATTGTTACTTTAACTTGGCCTCAGATTCAAGTAGCTGAAGATGATGGAGATTTAAGAGGAGATACAGTTGAATACAAAATTCAGATTCAACATGATAGCGGTGGTTTTGTAGATAAAGTAGTTTCTTCTGTAAGTGGTAGAACTGCTGATGCTTACCAGAAAGACCATAGAATAGAATTAACAAGTGGATTTACCACAGTAGATGTAAGGGTTCTTCGTGTAACAGCAGATAGCACCGAATCTAATAGGGTTAACGCTTTTCAATTTACTAGCCTTCAAGAAATTATAGATAACAATTCAACTTACGCTAATAGTGCTTACACTGCTCTTCGTTTTGATAGTAAACAATTTAATCGTATTCCTTCGAGAAAGTATCGAATTAGAGGAGTAAAGGTAAGAATACCAGGAGCAGGAGCGTCTGGAACTGGTACTCCAACAGTTGATATTCAAACTGGAAGAATTATTTATCCAAGTGGCTACGTTTTTAATGGAGTCATGGGTGCAGCAACCTATACAAATTGTCCAGCAATGTGTTTACTTGATTTACTTACAAACACTAGATATGGATTAGGTAATCATATAGTTGATAGCAACATAGATTTATTTAGTTTTGTTGCTGCCAGTAAATATTCAAATGAAGAAGTAGATGATGGAACGGGATCTGGTGCAAAGGAAGCCAGGTTTAGTTGTAACGTAAATATTCAAAGTCCTAAAGAAGCATTTGCAGCAATAAATGATCTAGCTGGTGTTATGAGATGTATGCCGATCTGGTCTGCTGGAGGTATAACTTTATCGCAGGATAAAGAAACAACAGCGAGTTATTTATTTAATTTAGCTAATGTAGGAGAAGGTGGTTTTAGTTACTCAGGAAGTAGTTTAAAAACAAGACATAGCGTTGTCTCTGTCAGCTACTTCAACATGGATTCAAAAGAAGTTGACTTTGAGGTAGTAGAAGATGCAACAGCAATATCCAAACTAGGAACGATAGTAAAACAGGTAAAAGCATTTGCGTGTACCTCTCGTAATCAGGCTGCAAGATTGGGCCGTGCAATCCTCTTCGCTGAACAAAACGAATCTGAAACAGTTAGTTTTACAACTTCAATAGATTCAGGAATTGTTGTCAGACCTGGTTCTGTTATTGAAATTAACGATCCAGTAAGAGCAGGAGCTAGAAGAGGTGGTCGTGTTGTATCTGCAACCACTACCACTATCACTATTGATGCAAAGCAACAAACAAGTTTACCAGTTTTAAATGATAATCCAACTATTAGTGTAATTCTTTCCGATGGAACAGTTGAATCCAAAACTATAACTGATATTACGGGAGCAGTTCTAACAGTAAGCTCTGCCTTTTCTTCTGCACCAAGCACAAATGCACCTTATCTAATATCTAGTACAACTTTACAAACTCAATTATTCAGAGTTATTCAAGTGCAAGAACAAGATGAAGTTAATTACGTTATTACAGCTTTATCGTATGTGGAGGGAAAGTACGCATTTATTGAAAATGGAACTGCTTTACCTACAAGAACAATATCAGTATTAAATACTGCTGCATTACCTCCAAGTAATTTAACAATTACAGAAAAAACAGTTGTTATAAATAGTATTGCTAGAAGTAAACTTATTGTTGATTGGCAACCTGTAGTTGGTGTAACTCAATATTTAGTTAACTATAAAGTTGAAAATGGAAACTATGTTTCTCAAGTTGTATTTAGTAGTGACTTTGAATTATTAGATACTATAAAAGCAACTTATACAGTTCAAGTATTTTCATACAGTGCTTCTTTAGAGTTATCTGCAAATGCAACTGAAGCTAGTTTCACTGCTCAAGGTAAAACAGCATTACCAGAAGATGTTTCTGGTTTGACTATTGAACCTATTAACGAACAGTTTGTAAGATTAAGATTTACACAGGCTACCGCTATAGATGTTCTTCATGGTGGTCGAGTTTATGTAAGGCATACAAATCAGACAGGTGGTTCAGCTACATTCCAATCGGCTCAAGATGTTATTGAAGCAGCAGCAGGAAACGTATCAGAAGTAATAGCACCTGCTTTGGCTGGTACTTATCTCCTTAAATTTCAAGATGATGGTGGTCGATTTAGTGAAAATGCAACCAGTGTAAATTTATCTCTTGTTGATATTCTTGATTCTATAACTGTCAAAACTGATAGAGAAGATACTGACGGAACACCTTTTAACGGAACTAAATCCAATGTTCAATACGATGGTTCTAAAGGTGGACTTGTTCTTACCGATCCAACTTCAAATGCTACAGGAACTTATGATTTTGTAGACACTCTCGATCTTGGAGGCACATTCTCACTTGTCTTAAAAAGACATTTTAGTGGAGAAGGTTTCTACACAAGTGACTTATTTGACAATAGAACTGAGTTGATAGACACATGGACAGACTTTGATGGTGCAACTGCTAATGATGCAAATGCAAAAATAGCTGTACGAACTTCTACTGATATGAGTTCATATACAGATTTCAATGATTTTGCCAACGGAACATTTAAAGGCAGAGGATTTCAATTTAGAATTACATTAGAAACAAACGATGTCGCACAGAATATGAACCTGCAACAAGCAGGATACACAGCAAGTATGCCATCTAGAACAGAACAATCTGCTGTTATAGCATCGGGAGCAGGAGCTAAAGCAGTTACATTTGCTGCACCATTCTTTGTTGGAACGTCTGGACTAGGCAATCTAAATAACTTCTTACCCTCTGTAAATATTTCTCCACAAAACATGGCAACAGGAGATTATTTTGAACTTAGCAGTATATCTGGAACTGGCTTTACAGTTCACTTCAAGAACTCAAGTAATGCTAGTATTGATAGGAACTTTACCTACAGTGCTGTTGGTTTCGGCAAAGGAGGGTAACATGGAGGAAAATAGTATTTAATTGTGGCTGACGTAACAAACTACACTATTGAAAATGCCTCTGGAGCGAATGTAAGGATTGACCTTAATAATGTTTTTGCTGCGATCCAATCAAGTAATTCAAAATCTACTGATTTAGCTGCAAGTCAATGTGTAGCTGGTATGCCTTTTCTTAATACCACTTCAAACATTTTAAAAATAAGAAACTCAAGTAATGGTGCTTTTACTGAAATAGGAAATATAGATTCAGCAAACTTAGGGCTACTACCTAAAGCTGGCGGTACAATGACAGGTCCGTTGCTCATAGATGATTCTTCAAGTGCTTCTACTCCTGCATTAAGTTTCGATACAGATACAGATTTAGGATTATTTAGGAAATCTGCAAACGTAATGGGATTTTCTTCTAGTGGTACTGAGCAGATGATATTTGATGCTAATGGATTAACGCTCCAGGCACAAAATGATCTTAGATTTGCTGACGCTGATAGTAGTCATTATGTAGGATTTCAAGCACCAGCTACAGTTTCTTCTAGTCTTACCTGGACATTACCCTCTGCTGATGCTGCTGTTTCTGGTTATGCTCTTGTATCTGATGCTTCTGGAACGCTAAGTTGGGCTGCTGCTGGAGGTGGAGCAGTTGGTGGAGGTTCAGATGAAATATTTTGGGAAAACGATCAAACGATTACACAAAATTACACAATAACAAATGGTAAAAATGCTGGCAGCTTTGGTCCAATTACTATACAATCAGGTGTAACAGTCACAGTTGGTGCAGGGGAAACATGGACAGTGGTATAAGTATGTATATAATAAACCTATGAGCCAATTAAAAGTTGACAGTATAGTTCCAAGAGGCGGTTTGCCCAGTGGTGCAACTGGCGGTGGGATAATACAAACTCTTCAAGCTACAAGGACAGATTTTGTCTCAACAACTTCAAGTACTTTTAGTGATTATATGAGTTTGACTATTACACCTCAAAGTAGTAGCAGTAAAATTTTGTGTATGTTTTCAGCTTATGAATGTACTGACGCTGGTGATGGTAACACATATTCCCATTATAAATTAATGCGAGGCTCAACTCATATTTACGCAGGCGATGCTTCTGGAAGTGGTTTATCGGGAAGTGGTGGTAGGTATGGAAGGCAATCTAATTTTAAGTCAGATCATTTTGGTATGACATTTATTGACAGCCCAAACACTACATCTGCGACAACTTATAAAGTGCAATTTAGATCATCTAGAGGCGGTAGCTTTAGAGTTTCTTTAGGCGGTGCATTAAGAACAGAGTCACATGACGTAAGAAACCCTTCTAGTTTTATTCTTTTCGAGGTATCAGCATAATGGGTTTAGATCACCTTGCGATTGCCAAAGCGTATCCAAATGCTGCACTTATTGATGACGCTAAAGGAGCTTTTGATAGTAGCGGTAACGCAATTTCACTAGAGCAAAGTAAAATAGATGAAGCAAGAGCATCGCTTGATGCTGAAGCTGTTGCAAATGCCTATAAATTTGTTAGGCAACCTTTATACCCACCTTTAGAAGATTTTGCAGATGCTATGTACTGGAATAGTAAAGGGGATTCCAGTAAACTAACAGCGTATTATGCAGCCTGTGAAAAGGTTAAAACTGAAAATCCAAAACCATGAGTACATTAGCAGTCGGCACAATTAAAAGTGCAACATCAGCAGCACCAGTATTTCAAAATAGTAGTGGAGTAGAAATTGGTCAGTTAGCTTTTGCTTGGTACAACATAGATCCAGATGGTTCTGCTTCTATTGCTAGTTCATTTAATATAAGTAGTGTTACTGAGAACAATCAAAATACTTATACTATAGCTTTTACGAGAGCAGCCTCAAGTGCAAATTACGCTGTGGCTATTGATGTTGAAACAGAAACTAACCATTTTACTGACACACATACTACATCTGGATTTAGACAAAGATCAGGTGGAAATTTAACTGACCAACACTTTAGTGCAATAATTTTTGGAGGGTAATTATGTCAACACTTAAAGTCAACACAATTCAAAATACAAGCGGTGGCTCTAGTTCAACGCCAGAACAAATTTTAAATGGAAGAATAAAAGCTTGGGTTGAGTTTAATGGCCAAAGTGATGCAATAAATGAAAGTTTTAATGTTTCAAGCATTTCCGATGAAGGTACAAGTGATTATGACGTAAACTTTACAACACCTTTTTCTAATGCTAATTATGTTGTTTTTGGTAGTACTGTTGGTGGAGATGGCGGTTACCATTCTTACGTATGTTCAGATGGTAGTGATAAAACTGCTGGAACCGCACCATGTAGATTTAGGCACGCTGAATCACACGCTAATGCCAGTGAGGTTGACCAATTAGGTATTGCTTTTATTGGTAATTAACATAAAATTTTGTATAATTTAATAAAAAACTATGGCAAATTCTGATTACAGGTTTATTTACACAAGAGATGACGGTGGTATTTCTATTGTTATTCCAGCAGATAATTGCCCATTAACCTTAGAGCAAATTAAAGCAAAAGATTGCCCTAGTGATAGGACAGTTTATACTGTTAATAAATCTGTAATTCCTACTGATAGGAGTTTCAGAAATGCTTGGACTTACACGGAGTAAAAAATGGGATTTGGCGTAGACATGGCGAAAGCCAGAGAAATTCACAAAACAAATATAAGAAATGCAAGAGCACCAAAACTTGCTGAACTTGATATTGAATTTCAAAAAGCACTAGAAACAGGTGCTTCAACCACAGATATTGTTGCTAAAAAACAGGCATTAAGAGATGCTCCTGCTGACTCTGGAATTGCTGCTGCTAGTGATGCTGATGCTCTTAAAGCACAATGGAAAACTGATATACTAGGCACATCTCCATATAGCTAATGGCAATTATTCCAGGTAAAAAGAATTTTACTGTTCAACGTAGAGCCGATTTTCCTCTAAAGTTAACATTTAAAGATTCTACTGGATCGGCTATAGATTTAACAGGATACACTGTGGCTGCACAGGTTTATGATGAATCACGTTCCACAAAATACGCAGATTGGGCAGTTACATATACTGATAGATCAGGTGGCATAGTCGATATTAATTTAGCTGATACTGATACAGCAAATTTTACACCAGATCTTTTGTTTTATGACGTATTATTAACAGAACCTAGTGGTGGCAAAAATTATTATTTAGAGGGTAAACTATTTGTAAGTGAAGGTTACACAGCATGAGCAGCCCTAATAGAGTTCAAGTCAGCCAAGTTTCTGACGTTGTAACAGTTGAAATTACCACGGTTGGACCCCAGGGTCCTAGTGCTAACGCTGGTGTCACTTTTGATATATCTGGCAAGGTAGACGATGCAGTGCTGTACTATCACGCTGCATCTGATACCATAAAAGCAGATAGCACTACTACCAAACTTACACTTGTCGATGGGGGCAACTTTTAACAATGGCTAACACAATTAGAATTAAACGATCCACAGGATCTTCAGCACCAGGTAGCTTAGAAAATGCTGAGTTAGCTTTTGCTGAAGGCAGCAAGAAACTCTTTGTTGGTATTGGAACGGGAGGATCTGGTGGGTCTGCTACAACTATCGAAGCTATCGGTGGTTCTGGTAGTTTTGCTGATTTATTTACGAGTAGAACACAGAATACATTTTTAGCTGCACCAAGTGGTAGTAATGGTGCTGCAACATTTAGGGCAATGGTAGCAGCAGACGTACCTTCGCTAACTGCTTCCAAAGTCTCAGATTTCGATACACAAGTAAGAACAAGTAGATTAGATCAAATGGCTGCACCAACTGGTTCAGTTTCATTGAATAGCCAGACAATTACAAACCTTGCTGACCCTGTAAATGCAAGTGACGCAGCAAGTAAGTCCTTCGTTGAGTCTACTGCACAGGGATTAGATGTTAAAGATTCTTGTGTAGCAGCTACTACAGCAAACATAACAATATCTACTGCTCTTAATAATGGCGACACACTGGATGGTGTAACTCTTTCAACTAATGATCGAGTATTGGTCAAAGACCAATCTACAGCTTCAGAAAACGGTATTTACGTAGTCGGGTCTAGTCCAGCTAGAGCAGATGACTTAGCAGCAGGAGCAGATGCAGCAGGATTTTTCACCTTTGTAGAACAGGGAACAGTAAACGCAGATAACGGTTTTGTTTGTACTTCTAACAAAGGATCTGCTGTTGTTGGAACGAATAACCTTACAATCGCTCAGTTCTCTGGTGCTGGTCAGGTAACAGCAGGAGATGGTTTAGATAAATCTGGTAATACTTTATCTGTCGATCTAAAAGCTAACGGTGGACTTGTTATTGAATCTTCTGAAATTGCTGTAAAGCTAGATGCCAGTTCAATAACTGGAACACTTGCCGTATCAGACGGTGGAACAGGTGCAACTTCAGCCTCGGCTGCGAGGACTGCATTAGGTCTAGCCATAGGCTCAGATGTACAGGCTTTTGATGCACAGCTTTCAGATGTAGCTGGTCTTACTCCAAGTAACGGAGTATTTATTGTAGGTGACGGCTCTAATTTTGTTGCTGAGTCAGGTGCTACTGCTAGAGCTAGTCTTGGCTTAACAATCGGAACCAATGTTCAAGCGTATGACGCTGACCTCGATAACTTATCAGGTATGCAGTCTGGTGCTTCTGCTGCTTTAGCTGCCCTAACTTCAACTGAAGTAGCAATTCTTGATGGAGCGACAGTAACAACAGCAGAATTAAATCTGCTAGATGGTGCTACATCTGCAACTTCTACAACCCTGGCAGCAGCAGATCGTGTCGTACTAAACGATGCGGGAACTATGAAACAGGTTGCACTATCTGACATAGTTACATTTTTAGAAGATGAAAGTGCATCTAGCTTCAACATAGACGGTGGTTCATACTAGAGCTAGGAGGTAAAAGCTCATGGCTAACGAAATAAAACTAAAAAGAGGTTCGGGTAGCGATCCAACTTCTAGTGACCTAGTTGTTGGTGAAATAGCTATCAGAACTGACTCAGGTAAGTTATTTACAAAGAAAGATAATGGTACTGTTGCTGAAATATCAGGTAGCGGAGGTATTGATGATGGAGATAAGGGCGATATTACAGTCAGCAACGGAGGCGACACATTCACCATAGACAGTGGAGTTGTAACATCAGCCAAGATAGCAGATGGAACTATTGTAAATGCTGATATAAGTTCATTAGCAAATATAGATGGGTCGAAGATACAGGCTGCTGGAATAATTAATCAAGGTGCTATGACGGCTGCTCAACACAATAAATTAGCAGGGATTGAAGATAATGCAACTGCTGATATGACAGCAACAGAAGTTTTGTCACTTATTTCTGGTGATAACATAATTCTTGGCGAAATAGCTTCTACTGGTAACTCAACTTTTGCTGGTAACTTAACAGTATCTTCTAGTGATGGTGGTAGTTCGGCTGCACCAGAAATAGATATATATAGAAACAGTGCATCACCAGCAGATGCAGATTATCTTGGGCAAATAAAATTCAGTGGTGAAAGTGATGATGGAAGCAAAGAAGTTTATGCAAAGATTACAGGTAAAATAGGTGATGCCAGTTCTGGAACTGAAGATGGAATCCTTGAAATTGCACATACAAAAGCAGGATCAAACAATATTTCTGCAAGATTTACAAGCACAGATTTAAAATTAATAAACGGAACAGGACTTGAGGTAGCTGGTAATATTTCCTGTGATGGAACGATTGATGGCCGTGACGTAGCTTCTGACGGTACAAAATTAGACGGAATTGAGAGTGGTGCGACAGCAGATCAGACAGCAGCAGAGATAAGAACATTAGTTGGCAATGCTTCCGACAGTAATGTGTTTACTGATGCTCTTCTATCTAAATTAAATGGTATCGCTGCTTCTGCTACTAATGTCACCAATAATAACCAGCTAACAAATGGAGCAGGGTATATAACCGCAACCCTAACTAATGAACAAGTCCAGGATATAGTAGGCGGTATGCTTTCTGGTAATACTGAATCTGGTATTACTGTTACTTATCAAGACGGTGATGGAACGATTGATTTCGCTGTTGCATCACAAACAGATAATAATTTTACCAACGCAGATCACAGTAAATTAGATGGTATAGAAGCTGGAGCTACTGCTGACCAAAGTGCTTCAGAAATTAAAACTGCCTATGAATCAAATAGCGATACAAATGCTTTTACCGATGCTCTTTTATCTAAATTAAATGGAATTGCTGCCTCTGCTACTAATGTCACCAATAATAATCAACTTACTAATGGGGCTGGCTATATTACTGCCACTTTAACTAACGAACAGGTGCAGGATATTGTCGGGGGCATGGTTTCTGGCAACACAGAATCAGGTATCTCTGTTACATATCAAGACGGTGACGGAACTCTTGATTTCGCAGTAACAAGTCAAACAGATGAAAATTTCACAACCACTCTTAAAAATAAATTAGATGGTATTGCTGCTGGTGCAACTAACGTAACTAATACAAACCAATTAACTAACGGTGCTGGTTTTATTACAGCCACATTAACCAACGAGCAAGTACAAGATATTGTTGGTGCAATGGTATCTGGTAATACAGAGTCAGGTATTACAGTTACTTATCAAGATGGTGACGGAACGCTAGATTTTTCTGTTGCCTCACAGACCGATAATAATTTTACAGACGCAGATCATAGTAAATTAGACGGCATTGCCTCTGGTGCTACAAATGTGACTAATAACAATCAAATCTCAAATGGTGCTGGATATGTTACTTCATCTGTTATTAACTCTTTAAATGCAAGTAATCTTTCTTCTGGAACAATACCCGATGCAAGATTCCCTTCAACACTTCCAGCAGTTGATGGATCGAACCTTACAGGCATATCGGCTGGTGCTACAGGTGGCGGTTCTGATGAAGTATTCTACGAAAATGACCAAACTGTAACTACGAACTATACTATTACTAACGGCAAAAACGCTATGGCTGCTGGTCCTATTACAATAAACAGTGGTGTTACTGTTACTGTTGGATCGGGAGAAACTCTTACTATCGTTTAATCTATGAAAGCTATTATTGAAAAACAGTTAGTTCAATGGAAAGAAGAACTAGCAAAACAGATAAAAACTAAAGAGCAAGCTGAAAAAGTATTGATGGAAACTAATAGAGCTATTTTACTGATTGAGGGTGGGATACAGGCGAAGGAGATGTTGTTGAAAAAGATCGAGTCAGCAGACCAGCCAGCAGGTATAGTGGAGCTAAACCAAGGATCAGGAAAAGCACCATCAAAGAAATAGGTGCTAAAGCCTTAATTAATGCTTCTTTTATCATGTTTCAAAAAATAGCAAACGTATTGAGTATTATCTCATTTGTAATGGTAGCCTCCATGAGTGGTGGAGCGTACTTTGGTTACAAGTATGTAACTTCAGAGCAGTTTAAATCAAGAGTAATGAATGAAATTCTTGGTAACGTACAAGGTATGATGCCAAAAATATTAGATAAAGGTTTACCTAAAATGACAGGTCCATCTATGCCAATTATTAAATGAATTGTTGGCATTGTAAAACTGAACTAATTTGGGGTGGGGATCATAGTATTGATGAGGATTTTCACCCTGTTCTTGGAGAAGAATATTCTATGGTGACTAATTTATCTTGTCCTAAATGTAATTCTTATGTAGAAGTTTACCTGCCAAAATGATATTTGGGTTCATAAAAAAGCTAGTCAAATATTACATAGATAAACTAATACATTGGTTGCGTATGACTAAATTTAATTTAGAGCTAGATAATGATATAAAAAAATATCACGAAGAAATGGATAAAAAAGTCAAAAAACCAAAAATTATAGAAACTGGTGAATTTGGTAAAGATGGCTGGTCTATTTCTATAGGAAATGTAGAAGATGGAAATACCAAAGATTAATATAAACAAGGTTGAAATACATGAAATACCAATATGGAAAACTGACGTACCAAAAAATTTAAATATAAGTAAGCCTATAGTTGATATTCCAGGTTGTGTAAGAGTTCATAGAAACAATCTCACAAGTCTCATTGATAATGAAAAAGATGAATATGGAACATATACAGAATGTGGTAACTTCAGTATTCCTAGTTTTGAACCTTTGCAGTACAACCCCAATGAATTTAAGTACACGCAATCCGAAACCCCCACAAATCAAGATCAAGAGTTTGTTGAATCTACAG
>VTLG01001442.1_pt1 | contig 12049 bp, 17 predicted proteins | sample 4694571 | NCBI WGS metagenome assembly VTLG01 (sample SAMN12604809, study PRJNA352737) | marine metagenome | biome: ENVO:00000447; feature: ENVO:00000209|ENVO:00000569|ENVO:01000036; material: ENVO:00002151; isolation source: viral sequences binned using virsorter ... | reverse complement strand
AGGTTGCTCTGTTTTAAATTTAAAATCCTCTCTCTTATTTATAGTTTCAATTAAATTTTTAGAAACTTCATGTTTTTTTCCTGGTTTTGCTAATTGATAAGTAACTTTTCCATCTTTTTTATTAACAGCTGTTATATTAACCTGATTACCTAAAAGTTCTTTAAATTCGCTTTTTAACTTATCTCTTCGTTTATTTCCTCCATCTAATTTTTTATCTTGAGACAATTCTAAAGCTCTTTCATTAATTTTTTTCTCTACATAATTCCAAGCTTTCCTTTTTACCCTTGCTTCTGCAATATTATAAGTTGTCGATTCAAGAATCTCTAAAAGTTTGTTTGGATCCCAAGGATCTTCTGGTGGTTCAGTACCTCCTGCATCTTTTTCAACTTTAGTAGTAATTTGATCTCCTAGGTCTTCACTTACTTCTTCATCGTCTTTAAATAAATTTCTTAAAGCGAAAGCCCCCGAAGTTCCTAGTGCTCCTATTTCTGGTAAATATTTTTTTATAAGAGGATTAATAAAAGGTTTAGCAATATTATATCCAGTAACTGCCAGACCTCCTTGAAACCCGATCCGTCCACCCTGAGCCATGTTCCGTGGTTCGGGGTCCCTGCTCGCTGCAGCGAATGCATCGAACGCGCCTTTAGAATTAGCGGGTCTAGTCTTAATATAATTTTCCCAGAATTTATCCATTATTCACCTAACATTGTAGCAAGGCCACCTTCTGCATTTAATGGTCTGCCCTTTGTAATTATATTTTTATGAATATTTTGTAATTCTAAAAGTCCTTTTTCTGTTACTTTTGGAGTGCCTTTTGGTCCAACGCTTTTTATTAGTGATTTCGACATTCCTTCTGCAAACGTTTCAGCTATGTTTTTATCAACACCTTTTTTAGCCATGTCATCTATCATCTGTTTTTTATATGCTATAATATTGTCATCCGCTTTTTTTATATTTTTAGCCGAGGCAATTATCTCTTCTATTGTATCTGTTCTATCCTTCTTTGTTTTTTTAATAAACTCTTTAATCATTTGAGGAGCCGAGATTCCGTGTTTGGATACTTGGTATATTCGAAGATCGTCTAAATGTTTTTGCCATTGTTTAGGATTTATTAACTTCAACATTTCTGTAGGGCTTTTTCCATGTTTGGATCCTTTTGAAAAATATTTTAACATTAATCTTAATAAACCTTTTCCTGCTCCAAGACCACCACCTAGCCACATAGGAACACGGCCACCTTCAGCTTTGTCTGTTAAAATGTTCCAAGGTAAATTAGAAGACGCATTAGCAGCTGCAGTAGCTTCTTCCTCGGTCATTCCTTCTGACATATATAATTGAATTAAAGCTTGTGTATTAAGTGGTCCACCAGCATTTAAACCTATTATTCCACCTTCTGCATGTTTGGTTGTTCTAAGAGTTTGTAATCTTTTAAGTTCCATAACTTGATCAGTAGGTTCCATTGTACTAATTTTAGTTGCTTCCTTTTCAGTCAAATATGGGTGTTTTTTATGAAATGCTTTTTTACTTGCAATATTATGTGGTCCAAATTTTGATTGTGTAAAGAAGTCTACTGTATCATCTCCATAAACAACAAACTGTTGATTTTTTGGTAATCCTCCCATTAAATTATCCCAAACATTTCGATTATTAGCAAGTTTAGGATCTGCTTTAATCTCTTTAACCCAATTTGGGAAAGTTTCTAAAACGTATTTAGATTCTTTATCTGTTTTACCTTTAGCACCTTTAATAGTATTTTCTAATCTCATAATTACAGCTTCAGCTTTGGTAAATCTACCTTCACCCGCTTTTGGTGCATAACCTGAGTGGTCTACTATTTTGTTTTTAAACTGTGGATTTCTTTCTAAAAATCCTTGTATTGCTTTTTGAGTATCCCATTTTTTAGATGGCTTAACATCTTTTGCTAGTTTAACTACATCTTTACCATATTTTTGCATTAAGAATCTTAATGCAGCTGCTAGACCTCCTTGCCATAACCCAACACGGCCGCCTTTTTCGAAAGGTGATAAACCCATTCCCCACAGAACCTTTTCCCATGGTCCCATATTCTTCCATATACCTTCTAGAATATTTTCATCTGGTAAAGGTGGTTTAAATGGTGTTTTGCCCCCTTTTAACGGAACACGGCCACCTGCTGCTGCTTCCATTGTTTCAACAACTGGTTTTGCACCTTTAGAAGGACTATCAACTTGTTCTCCCTCTTGATTATAAAATTCACCCGTGTCTTTGTAATAAATAGTACCATCGTCAAATTCTACATAAATTTCTTCTTCTGGAATAAAAGGACCAACCTGTAATTCTGGATCAGGAGGTGGACGATCTGCACGCTGAATAGGACCCTCAAATAGGTCTGGCATAGGAGTCATATGTTTTCCATGTGCCTTGTCTTCTTGAAATTTGTCTAACCTTCTAAAAAAATCCAGTCTTTCTTCAAGTGCTTTGTTTTCTGCTATAGCTTGTTCTGTACCACGTCCCAAGGCTAACGGAACACGGCCACCGTCTGCATGTTTAGTGATGCCTTTAGTTAATTCTTTCCATACTTCCTTTTTAATTTCATCAGTATCAGCAAATTTAAATGGTGGATTTTTTCTTATTTTTTCCATTTCTTCCTTTATTTGGGCCATCATTCTTTTGTTTTTCTGTTTTGAACCCTGACCAATTAAAGATAATATAAATTCTCTTTTACTAGTAAAATCTTTTAAGCTTTCTAGCTTAGAAGGAGACTTTTGTAAAAGTTTCATTAAAAAACCACCCCAGGATAATGGAACACGGCCACCTTCTGCTGCTCCATACGCTCCACTTTTTGCGGATTTTATAATCTCAAGCCATTCGTCAGGATCCAAGTCGTCAAAATCTGGATCTAATACTTGCATTCCTGCGCTTATAGGTCTTTTACCCCATTTTAATGGCACTCTATGATTATCGTCCTGGTATGTTGGTTCACCGAGCATGCCTGCGATACCGCCGCCTGCAAATTGTTTTTTAAAACCAATTTCTGCTTTATCTTTACCTAATCCAAGATGAAATGAATGTTTCTTTTCTGGATTAACTCTACCAAATCTAAACATTAACTCATCTTTAATATCTTCAAAACCACTTTCTTCTTTTAAAAGATTCAAAAGATTTTCTAAATCTTCTTTATTCAATGTTGTGTGAAATCCTTCTTCATCTACAGGTCTTTCTCCTAATAAATAGTCTTGTAAAACTGGACCAATACCTACAGCATAAAAATTCTTTGGTGAATATTTATCAGGCCCTTCACCGAGCATGCCTGCGATACCGCCGTCTGCTAAAAAATCATCTGGATCGATAATTTTTGGAAGATAAAATTCATCCTTAGCAGATTTTATTCTTTCCTCTTTTAAAGCTTTTTCATATCTTTTACGTTTAATTCTTTCAATTGTTTTTTTGCTCAAGTCTTTATATTTTGATTTTGGAACAATTTTAGGCGTAAAGCCCTCAAATGGTCCTTTCTTCATAAAAATATTTTTATTTGGATCCATTAATCCCAAATTTTTTGCTTTTTGTTTTAATATTTGATTAAACCAAGATTTTTCCATATTAAAATGTTTAGTAATTTCTTTAGGATCTGTTACTTTAGAAATATCCACACCCATATTTTTTATTCTCATTTTTAATTGAGCAACTTTATTAGATAAGACAGTGTCAGCACGTGGAATTTTACCAGTCTGCTTGATGATCTGTGTAATAATATATTTTCTAAACGGATCCATTAATAATAAACTCTTTTCCTAGGCTCTGATTTTTTATCTACATAATCTTCAGGGTGTTTAACTAATCCACCTTGTCTAAAGCGCATCACAGCCATAGTAGTAGAATCTACTAAGTCGTCATGATCTCCGTGTGGGAATGCTGCGCATTCCTCCATAACTTCCTCCGCAAAATTCTGGTCTGGCGCCCATATCATTCCAGATTCAAAAAGCGGAGCACACGCATTTACTCTCACATGTTTATCATTTCCCTTACTAGGTGTAAAGTTAATAACTGGAATATCCATTTGACGAAGTTCATAGGTCAAAGGCAGTCCAGATGCTTTTGCTTCAACTATAACGGACTCTGGTTTCCAATATTTGTACTGCTCTAACGCTTTTCTTCTTAATTCTGGAAATTCATATCTTCCTTTTACTGCATCGAGCAAAATTAAATTCGCTCCTGAGTCCTGATCGGGAAAAAACACTCCCCAAGTGGTAATTGCACTAAAGTCAGCAGTTTCTTTTTTCATATAAGCCGTATCGTACGCTTGAATGACGTGTTGTAGTGGTGGAATATATTCTTTGTCCCATTTTCGCCACCATTCTCGCTTAATTATTGCACCTTCTTCAGAAGTTGGGTTTTGCATCCACTGTGCGTTCCATTTTCCAACTGGTAATGTTGCTTTTACCTTTTCTAATTCTTCTAAATTCCAATATTCAGGCCAAACGGGTTCTGTTTTAGTTCCGTGGTCCATGATCGCTGGAAACTCGACCACGTGCCACTGATCTGCTTTGGCTTCTTTCTGTTTTGAAACCAACATTCCAGTTAAATCCTTCTTTGACCAACGTGTCATTACGCAAACTATTTTACCACCAGGTTGTAAACGTTGTCTTGGACCTGATGTATACCACTCATATGCATTTTCCATGGCTGTGGGAGATAAGGCATCTTGCTCAGAGTGCGGGTCGTCAATTATTAGTAAGTCAGCACCACGACCTGTGATCGCTCCACCAACACCAGCTGCAAAGTATTCACCACCCTGAGCAGTTTCCCACCTTCCTGCAGCTTGCGAATCTTCTCTTAGAGATGTTATAAAAATTTTATGATATTCAGGAGAGTCAATTAGTGTTTTTGCCTTACGACCAAAACGAATTGCTAGTTCTCCAGTGTGAGTTGCTTGAATGATCTTTAATTTTGGATTACGGCCCACCATCCACGCAGGTAGTAGGTAAGATGCAAACTCAGACTTCGTGTGTCTGGGTGGCATGTTCACGATTAAACGGTTAATTTTGCCTTCTGCTAGGTCATTGAACTTTTTTGCTATGTGTCTATGGTGCGCGCCTTCAATGAACTCGGGCCAAACGCACTTAACAAAGCTTAAAAAATCATCTTTTGCCCTGTTTTGTATCTTTTTTTCAGCATGTAAAACTTGAAGTTGTCTAAATTGCTTTCTGATGTCGGCTGGAAGCCTACTAATATCTACCTGATTTAAATTCATAAAAATTTTTTAAAATTTTTTTGCATCTTTTACGATGTTCAAAACGAATTTACCACCATTAACTCTCTAAATCAAGCAATACAACCTGAAGTAGTGGGACCCCTTTTTTTAAAAAGGGGGGAAGGGGGTCCGGCCGGCCGGAAATTTCGGATTATGTTTAGTATCTCTATTTGATTTGTGGAAAGTGGAGCCGGCGATCATGTCGCCGGATCCTTTGGTTGATGATTAGTCTAGCAAGACCATGTAAGCTTTAGCATTGTGTTGTCTAAACCAATTCAAGTGCTTGCGCATTGTGTCCCAATGCTTGCTTGCACCTGTGCCTAATGTCTTATCTTCTAGTGTTGCCATGATCTCACATAAGAATATTGAGTCATGTTTCTTTGCCTCTTCTTTAGTTAACATAACAGACTCACCATTAAATCTATTACGTCTCTCTTCTGTTCTATTGTCTGTATTTGTTTTCATATGGTTATCCTACATTATCCATTGTCATTGTCAACACTATTAATTGTAGTTCTTGTTGCTTGATATGGCACGCGTTGTGGTCTATCTTCATAATTACCATTGTAATCATATCTATAACTCTCATACTTTGTTTTCTCAACCTTGATCGGTGTTTCAAGAGCCTTGGTACATGGCGCAATGTTAGCGATAGCCTGAGCATGTTTACCTAAATAATCATAAAGACATCTAGTATTGCAAAAATAATCAAAGATATTATTACCAAATTGATTGCGACTATTATTACTTATCTTAACAGTTCTTAAAACTTTATCCCGGCCGGATCCTCTTATTCTGGATTGTGTTCGTTGTTCATGACACTCCGGCCCATGACACCAATTATAATCACTCATACTGCACCAACCAAAGTTAAAAAGATAAACACAATTAAACAAAGTGCGAAATTATAAAAAGCTATTTCCCAACTCATTTAATACTCCATGTTGTAATCTTATCAGTTGCCATTCTATACTGTTCCTTGCCATATCTTTCAGTTGCGTCTAAATCTAAAAAAGTTAAACAGTTATGTCCGGCGTTTGCTACAAACTCTTGACATTTATCTGTCCATTTTGCTTTTCTAGTTGTACTCTCACCATTCTGTTTTGTGAATGTGATTGTAAATATTTGATCTATTTTCATTTTATACCTTTCTAATTAATTAAGGCTATCCTACTACAAATAGGATAGCCCTGTCAAGTGTTAATTTACACTTTGTTGTTTTTCATACAACATTCTAGCCTTTATTTTATCCTCTCTACTTGTGTTTTTGTTTTTCATACCTTTAATCCTATCAGCTAGGTTTTTAGGATTATATATAACAAGTCCGGTTGAGTTGGTTCTGATTATTTCTGCGTCTGAAATATTCAAACCAAGTTCAGTAGCAAGTTCAATCGCCTCATCAAGATATTTATATCCCTTTAGACCAATTTTAATTTCTTTCATCTGGTCTAAAATAGATTTTATCCAATTTCTATGTGCTATAACAAATTGACCTTTTTGTTGTTTCCAACCTTTCAACATAATGAATTGATCTTGAGTACAAGCAATAGAACGATCTCTACAATATTCTCTACCAATTAAATCTAATTGGTATTTTTCATTCCATTCTTTGCCATAACCACTATCATCATTACCAAGATATTTATTATTGTTGTCAGTATATTTTGTTAAATGTGGGTTGTTGTCTTTGCCCTCTTGTTCAATCAAAATATCAGGATTGCAATTATCTTGTGCTTTAAGTTCATCACGATACAAAGCATAGCCATAAGAATTATCTCTATTATAACTATTACTATTGGGATTATCAAACTCGCCTTGCAATCTAAAATCAAAATGTTCTTCAATAGTTTTTTGTTTCATGATTGGATTGTTGTCATAATCTCTATCTTCTACTTGTCCTAAATAATTAAAATGAAAACAACTATCCTTTGCGATAGTTTCAACATTCTCAAATTTATTTTGAAGATAGTATGCTTTTTCAACATCACTTGGTGTATAATGTTTTCTAACAATTTGTTCTGCTAACTTCCACGCATTGTCATTTAACTCAATTTGATCTGCTTTGAGTTCATCATACTTTTGTTTTTCTTGTGTTGGTTCTTGTTCCAAGTGTACTCGCATACGATTTGCGATTTTATTTCTGTACTCTTGGTTTAGTCTTATTCTACTCATTTTTGCCTTTCTGTTTGTTTGCATAATTTGAAATTAACACTTGACAAATCCATTGTCAAGCATTAAATAGGATTAACTATTACTGCTTTAATCTATAGAATTAAAGTGGGAAGAGTTGGGATCAGATGTTGTACACTGCCGGATATAAACGGCTATAGTACAGGTCGCGAGACGTGAGACGTCGGGAGTATTATACTAGTATTTAAAGACTCCTGCCTGCACGGGACAACAACTGATCCCTGGTCCAGCGATAAAGGAAACCAGATAAGTAGCGATTATCGAACCGCGCTGGTTGGACCTGGGATCAGGAATTATGATCCGGCCGGAAGCTTCAAGCTTCAAGCTTGACAATGAATAAATGATAAAATAGGATAAAAAAAACAGAAAGGAAAAAATGAGCACAAGAAGTAATATAGCAATAGAAGACCCAAAGACTAAAAAAGTGAAAGTTATATATGTTCACAGTGACGGCTACCCTTACGGAGTTGGCAAGATCTTAGTTGACAATTATAACAAAAGAGAGTTAGCGGAACTCCTGTTTGAACATGGAGACGCCAGCTACCTGGGGGATACCATCGACGAGTGTAGTTTCTACGGTCGCGACTGGGACAGGAAAGAAGATCCAGCTAAGACATACAGAGATGAGTGGATGTATATGTATGATATGAGAGGAGATAGTCATATTGAATACATTTATCTATTCAAAGATAATAAATGGCATGTATCAACACAACACTACATCGATAGTAAGAAAATAAAAGATATCTACGATGATAGCGGACTTTGGTATCAGGGCAAATTTGAGCCAGTCACCCTGAACAAGGAATATATCAAATACAAAGACAAACACGAAAAGCACGCTGAAGTTAAGATGATCTCTAAAATTGGAGACATGTTAAAGGGTGCTGGGTTCAACGATGATGATGTTGTGATACAGGGTGGAAGTGCCAAAAAACCAAACTAAAAAAACAGTTGTTAGTTGGACCATTCAAGTTGAATGGTCTGACGGCACTATTGAGAACCTGAACGACCTGCCAAACGGCGTTGCTCATGAAGTTGATGAATGGTTAACAGAACTTGAAAATGAAAAGAAATAAGCCTCAAGCGCCAAGCTCCAAGCACCGGATCCCGAAGGGATCCGGAAATTTTAAAAAGAAAAAAAGATTTGACATCCCACATTCTCCATGATACAAGGTAATTATGTCACGTTCTCTTAAACCCGAATTCCGACCAGGTGGTGCTGATCGACAGTACATCCTGGACAAGGCTGTGGAATACATTCTGGACCCAAAGTTTGGTACACAGAATGCTAAACACGCGTTCCTTGTGGAACAGGTCGGGCTGTCTCAGACAGAATACCTGGAAGCCTTAAACCGAGCTTCCAATGGCGGCGTAGTGAAGGCCGCAATAGGAGATATTCCTATCCATGAACTTGATTAAGTTCATCAGGTCCAGGCGCTTCGGCGCCTGGCCAAATAAAAACCGGCCCGCGGCCCAAGCTACAAGCTACAAGCGCCAAGCCCCGGCCGGCCTTAGTTTGAACACAATTAAAATATATAAATAACTTAGAAAGGAATAAATTATGAAAACAGAAAAAACAAAAACAGTAAGCAATCCAGGCTTCAGTGAGAAGGAATTCACAAGACAAAAATTTGTGGATCGTTGGGTCACCTGGTCTCAAGATTATATGCACATTTGCGGTAATCATGACGAATATTTAAAGTTTAAGGCTAGAGTTAAAGAGCTAGCGGAAAAACAATTCGATGCTTAAAAAAGAAGCAATTAAAATTACAGGGTCCATGACCCGCACGTCAAAAATGCCTGGCCTGAGCTACAGCCTGCCAGCATGGGAATGCCAGACTGGCGCCAAGCTGCGCAAAGTTAAAGGCACGCCATGCTACGGCTGTTATGCATTAAAAGGAAACTATGTAAGATATCCAGCAATTAAAAAAGCTCAGTACTACAGACTGGCAAGCCTCAAGCATGACTCATGGGTCACGGCTATGGTTACACAAATTAAAAGACAGAAGTGGTTTCGATGGCATGACGCCGGAGATCTTCAGAGCTCTGATCACTTGCGCAAAATTTTTGAAGTATGTAGACAAACACCAAACACAAAGCACTGGCTGCCAACACAGGAGCGTCGCTACCTGCCGCTTCCAGGGTCAACGGTCCCTGATAACTTAGTTATAAGATTATCAGGAAGCAAGATAGATGGACCAGCGCCAACGGCCTGGACTCACACGTCATCAGTTGTTACAAAGAATGCAACATGCCCCGCGCCTTCACAGGGTGGCAAGTGTAAAGAATGTAGAGCCTGCTGGACAAAATCAATTTCTAATGTATCATACGGTAAACACTAATGGCCAGAATAAAGAATTTTCTCACACCGCAATGGTTAAAAGAATTTGAAGAAATGAAGCGCCAAGCCTCAAGCTCCAAGCGCCAAGCCTCAAGCTCCAAGCAACAAGAACCCCGGCCGGCAAGTGCCAAGCACCAAGCTCCAAGCGTCAAGCACCAAGCTGATATAAGAAATCACGAATAGCATCAAGCCCCAAGCAGAACGGTTCAAGATCCCGGCCGGAATTTTCAAGCGCCAAGATCCCTGAACCAGGATACAATTGAAAACGATTCCCGGTGCATGGACCGAGGGTCTGGACCAAGATAAAACTATTCTTAGGATGTGTCACGTGGAACGAAATTTGGTGTGGTGAAAATTTTATTTTTTTACCCTTTGTGACTTTCAGCTCTACTGTAAAAAAGTGGCCATTAGTATTATAACCCAGTAGATCAGGCATGCCAACAACACTAAGGTTTTCAATCCTATTCCACCTAATTTTAGGTGTAGCTTTCTTAAGTTTTTGATATAATTTCTGCTCTGCACCCACTAATTTTTAGGGGTAACTTTGTCTTTCTCTTTGCCATTAGATTTAGGCTTTAAAGACACTAACATAGCAATTAAAGTGAACACTTCATTATAAGGTCTAGTAGACAAATACGCTAGAAGTTGTTTTCTTTGTTCGTTTGTTATTTCCATTTTCCTCCTTTCTTAGTAATCTTTCATAAGTTTATCATTTAATAATAATTTTTTATTAGTAGATGTTTTTAGCACAAGTCTCAAACCAGGTTGACCTATTATCGTATGCTCTTGCACTTCCATTCTTTTAATCTCTTCGAGATAGCCATCCTTTTCAATATATAGCTTAGCATGACTAATTGCATTACCTTTAAGCTTATCAGTAAAACTACCCAAGAATTGTTGTAAGTCTTTAACTAACATTACACTCCTGAGTTACGTGTGTTATTTAGACGAACTTTAAAGTAATCATCTATCTGTTTAGCAAGTCTTTTATTATCTGTTTTTAACTCTTCGTTCTCTTGAATTTGTCTACCCATAAGATCTTGATGAGATTTATTAATTGCTAACAACTCATTAACACGTTGTCTTAATACTTTAATAAGTTCATCCTTATCTTCAATTTGTTTAGTCAAATCCAACTCTCCTCGATCATCTTTCATATTGACAATATAGGATAGTTACCTTAAATTGTCAATATGGGATTAGCAAAAAGATTGACGGAAATGCAAAAAAGATTCGCAGAATACTTAGTATTTAATGAGGGTAGAACTACTGGTGCAGATGCAGCAATAGCTGCTGGATACAGCGAGAAGAGAGCTAGAGTTGAAGCATCAGAATTACAAAACCCTAGGTTGTCACCACTAGTGGTACAATACATAGGAGCATTACGAGAAGAGAAGCTTAAGAAATATGAAGTCACTTACGACAAACATGTTGCAGAACTTGGTAAGATTAGAGAGGCTGCTTTAAATAAAGGTGCCTTTTCAGCTGCGACAAACGCAGAAAAAAACCGTGGCATGGCTGCAGGATTATACATAGACCGCAAAATAATAAAAACAGGTAAGTTAGAAGAAATGTCTGAAGAACAATTAGAAGCTAAAATGAAAAAGATACTAGAAGACTATGCACCAATTCTAAATGCAAAACAAGTAGAAGGTGAAGCTATTGAATCTTCTGAATCTTCTTTACGCAAGCCAGAGGAATCATCGTCCGATCCCCAAAAGTTAGAGAGCCATCCTCATCCCGATCATAAGACGCAAACAACTTAACAGCATATTTATCTTTATTATATAACCAGCCTTCGTTAACAGGGAAAGCTAGTTTCATCTTATTGAAACCTTTTTCATCAGCCCAGCCACTGTCGCTTAGAATATCAATCCACTCCACCCTGACCTTTGAATAAGGGATAACGTCTCTGACGTTTTGATTTAAGTTTAATTTTCTTTTTGTTTTTCGTGGCATAGTAATATTTCGAATTATGTCTCTTATTGAATCTATCCCAAAAATCCTTCTCTGTCATCATACTAATTGCCAGTGCCATAACATTCCCTATCATATAAGGGATAATACAGATAATTTTGAAAAAATAAAAAGCTTTTCGCGCGCGCGATAGGCACTGCTACTTGATAATTATTCTCAATAGTAGACAAAATAATTCTGTCTATGAAAGTAATTCTGTCCAACATTCTGTCTGCACTTTAGCTATATATACCAACGATAATAGCTCATTTGGACAAAAAGACATTATTTTTTTATGTTTTTTTTTTTCAATTCAAAATTATTCTGTA
>VTLG01015387.1_pt1 | contig 12050 bp, 14 predicted proteins | sample 4694571 | NCBI WGS metagenome assembly VTLG01 (sample SAMN12604809, study PRJNA352737) | marine metagenome | biome: ENVO:00000447; feature: ENVO:00000209|ENVO:00000569|ENVO:01000036; material: ENVO:00002151; isolation source: viral sequences binned using virsorter ... | reverse complement strand
CGGCGCACCATCAGCACCACTAGCGGCTCTCTTCTTAATCCTGATCGTGTTAGCCACTAGAAGTTACCTCCGTTTGTAAGTGTGTCTGTGGTCCAAGTATTATTGGCCTTAAGACTTGAAGAACTACCGTCATAATAAACGATAGATTTGTTTACAGCATTATCTACATCAATTTCATCAACAGCACTTGCTCCCTGTGGACCCTGGGTCGCAACCGTTATGACTGAACTATTGCTTTCGTCAACAGTTACAGTGTTTTTATTGGTTGTGATATTTACTGTGGTCATGCAGTGTATCCTTGATCCATATAAATAGTACCTTCTATCCAGTATTCTTTCAGCCCTGAACCGTTAGTTAATAACACATCATATTTATATTCATCTAAAGTAAGTAATGCTGTTTGAGTATCTGTCAGCTTCCAATCAAAAGTCCCTCCTGTTGCACTTGTAACAGTACAAGTTACATCTGCTGCCTTAGTTGTCCTTTCGGGATTCCAAACTTGAGAAGCTAAAGTGTAACCTGTCAAATTTACTGCACTTCCACCTGAATCTTTTAAAGTCACAGAAACATTATGATCCGACCTTCGTTGGATCGTCATGTCATACGTGCCAGGTGCAATAGCCATGATTTAACTATAAGGACTTGTCCCTAAAATAGTTGTATTCCATTGACTTTTTAACGCAGCAGTATCAGAAGCCGAAGCAATTGCTGAGTCCGCTGGTGCGTCTCTTAATGCTTGTTTTTTCGCAACAATGGCTGAAGTGTCGGCACTTGTTTCTTGTGCTTTTTGAAATTCAACATCAAGTTCAGCAAGCTTTGGAGTTCTTGCTGTTCTGATATTTGTTTTATGAATTTCTCTGGCTTTCGCCATGTCAATTCCAAATCCCATGTCGATTTAAGGAGTAAATGTCCAAGCATTACGGAAAGTCCTATCGCTAGGAACAGCCGATTTATCAACTATTGTAGCTGTCTTTCCGCTAGGAACATCCTTGTCTCGGATTTGTTCAACAGTTAAACCACAATTGTCGGAAGGAATAACAACACAAACTTGTCCGTTGTCGTCTGTGTAAATAATGCGTTTGTCGGAATTAGCCATAATAGTTTGAGTAGTTAGCAGAAAATACCTGCACAGATTTGTGCGCCATCTTGGCAGCTATTAGAGAAACCATAGCCACAAATCATTTTTAATTGGCCTGTGGTTGTGTTGCTGCCTGTCCGTCTTATTGTACCTATTCCATTAATATGATCGCCATCATCAGAACCTCCTTTTGCAGTTGAACCGTAAGAATGGGTTATAAAACAAGAAAAATCTTCAACAGGCATTGCAGTTGAAAAACTAACCGTATATCGACCAGTTGCATCATCTGTAAGAGAGCTGACGTTGTAACTCTCTCTTATTGAAACTGTTCCCATACCACTGAAATTAATCCAAGCCTTGCAAGTTCCTTTTTTTATTTGTTCAGGAGTTGAACCCGAACCACCGCTTGTGTCTTGGATTGTGTTGACTTTAAGTGTTGACATTAGTTGTCTCCAAAGATAGCGACACACATTGTCTGAGTGTCAGCAGTACCACCGCTTAAATTTAAAGACTGAACGACTGCGTTACTTGTCGAAAGAGCCGAGAATATACTTCCTGTTGTTTCTGTGACTCCACCATGTCTTCTAGTTGTTATAAGGCAGCAATAATCATCATTTGACATTGAATTTGAAAAAGTAACAGTATAATTGCCTGTCCCATTATCCGTTATTGAAGAAACATTAAATGAATCTCGGATTGCGGCAGTTCCATTACCCTGTAAATTAACCCAAACTTTTCCCAGTTGGCCTTTTTCAGTTCCCGAACTGTTTTGAAAAACAGGTGCGGCTGATGATGCACTTTTAATTGTGCCGACAGATAATGTACTCATGGTTTTGGATTATCCGATTTAACTTTAGCAACATGGTCTTTCCATGTCGTTGTACCGTTTACAGCGTCCCAATATTGCATATCTAATTGTTCAGCGATTGAAGCGTAATGAGTTTTTGTCGGATTAGTTCTGTCCTTTTTATAATTTAATTTATTTAATTCAATCCGAGCTTCATCAATTTTTGATTGTTCTAACGTAACCGAATTACCACTAGAATCAAAAGCACCTGTGTCATCATCAATAGTGACGACATTCGGATACGCTTTTATAATTGCAAAATGATCTAAGCTCATACTGAAACCTCCATCAAAGTAAAATTAGATTGATAAGTACTTAAAAAGTCGCTATCCGAGTCTGCGTATGTACTGTTGATAACAGCACCATAACTAGAATGAGGCACTTGAAGTTGACATTTATAGGTAGTTGCCGATGTCGTATTTGGTGAGTCTAAGTACATCGGTGTGTAAGCAAAATTATATTGAGAACCGTAATCGTTAGCAAAAGATGAATAAGTTGCTTGTGTCTTATTACCATCTGCGGCTCCAATATCAATCGCCGTTGAACCTCTTAAAATTCGGAATTGAAAATAACCTCCATTAGTCGTCCCTAATACAAAATTACCTGTAACCATTATCTTGTTACTTGCCGATTGAGGCGTTATCGTTCCAGTCATCCCAGTTATATCAACCCAAGATAAAGAGGAAGTTCTAAAAACTGAAGTTTTAACCGATTGAACAATTTGAATAACCCCACCATTTGCACCAGCAGGTAAGCCGCCTCTCGGGACAATACTATCGACTTTGATCTGGCTCATAAATTAAACAACCGTCCAAGTTTCACCAGTTCCGACTGTAACTGTTACACCTGAGTTTATAGTAATCGGGCCGAAACTGCCAGCATTTTGTCCATTTGTGATTGTGTAATCTGCCGTTACCGCTTGACCATTCTCGTAAAAAATAGCATCCGTTGAACCACCTGTCGCTGCTCCAGCGTTTGCCCATGAGAGCGTACCAGATCCATTCGTAACCATAGCTTGCCCAGCCCCTCCGTCAGTCGCTGGAAGAGTCAAAGTGACGTTTGAGCCGATAGCAGCAGGAGCTTGGAAAGCAATATAATTAGACCCATTTCCACTGGCTTCACTTAACCGAAGGTCGGCTTGATTTTCTAAAACCAAATCAGGGACAATACTCAGAGACGTACTGCTTAAAGAAAATCTTCTTGTTCCACCTGTTGCAATATCTAATTGATTTGCTGTTGAGCTATATATTCCTGTGTCTGTGTCGTCAGAAAAAACAAGAGCAGGAAGACTTGCGTTTGCGTCAGGTAAACCAATCGGCTCGGTTGTTGTTATTGCTGAACTTGAAATCGTTAATCGTAGCGTTCCAGCACAACTAACTCCAATTTGATCAGCACCTGGACTATATAAACCTGTATTTGCATCGTCAGAAGGTTGAATACTAGGACTAGCAGCCGAACCATCAGGAATTAGAACTGTACCATCTGCTTTCCTAAGAGAAATCCAACCATCATTACCTTGATTCCTTCGTTTAAAAATATTATTAGATGTATCACCCCAAGGACTAAAAGCAGTTAATTGATCAGTAGGAGCAGAACTATTACTATTCGCAGAATTTAACGCCCTTAGTGCATCTTGAAGATCATTCCTTACGCTACTTCCTGAAGCGTTTGAAATCGTATAGTCATGGATCGGACTCATTGTTCTATCTGTTTTCTACAGTTTAAGCTCTTCTGCCATAGCCTACCGCAGTCCAATAGAAATTACGATCAACAACAGTATTAGAAGAGTTCTTAAAAATCACTGTAAATCCAGTAGCAGAAACAGTAGTAACATTGTAATAGTCTCCACTAGCCATATTCTGAGCAACAATCCCAATACTCGGTAAACGTGAATTTGCTCCTAATAAAGAAGATGTACCCGTAAAGAAAGCATTACCAAAAGTTAAAGATTTACCAGACCCAGACGTTCCACTAGCAACAAGACCGCTACTTTGCTCTGTTCTTTGATCCAAAGAAGCTGTGTACCCTAATTGATCCACTAAGATATTTTGATCAGTTGAAGTGCTTGTTAAATCCGTTTTAAACTGAAAACCTCTACCGCTAAAAGTTCCATTTGCACAAGGAATCCAACTGCTCCAAGTTGGAGAGCTGCTCGGATCGTCAGTTGTTGTTCTGATTTTTAAAGCAGCATTAACGCTATCAATAACACCACCATCCCAATCTGTCCTTGCATCCACATCAGGCCAGTTATCCATTAAATCACTTTCAAAATTTCCTCTGGTTACGAAATAACGAGAAAGATCAAGTGCATAAGTATGCTCTAAATCAAGTACAGAAGCAAAAGCATAAGAACCTGATGCGCTTACGTCTCCACCTGAAACAGTAAGTTCTAAAGCGTCAGCCGATGCGTCATAAGCTGTATTAGTTTTTGAACCACTGAAAGGAGTGGGACTGATTTGATCTTCTCTTTGTGTCTTAACAATAAGCGTTTGATTCTTTTCAGCTAATGTGATAATTACGCTTGCTTCGTTGTCACTTAGAATCCCAGAAGAATCTGCAAATTTAACAAGAACTTCTCCTGAAACCTTTGGTATGACTGCTTCTGTTGCATTTCCTGCTTTTGCATCAATCAAGTCAACAGAATTACTCCACGTTCCATTTCCGTCTGTTAAAGAAGAATGTCTGATAAATATTTTTCCTCCTACTTTTACATCAAGATCGACAGATTGATCCCATCTTAATCTTCCTGAGTTTTGATTAATAGACTCAAAAGTTAAATTTTGAACGTCGCCAGGAGCTTCTGATTTCCCTGGTAAAGTAAATGTTTCTGTTCTAGCCGTGCTGCCTTTTCCTGTGAAATTTAAAGCTTGAACTTTGGCCTGTAGTGTTCCTTGACTTAAGTTTTCAATATTAATTGAAGGACTTTGACTCGTTAGTGTTTGCCAGTTACCATAAGTCGTTCCATCAGTAGAGAATCTGTAGGCAATTGCATAGGTGCTTGGTGGTCCACCTGTTACAGGAGCAGTCCATGAAAGTCCAAATCCAACAAAAACTCCTTGTCCTCTTTGATATAGATACTGATCTCCTCTTAACCCTGTAACAGGCCCAGGGGCATCGTTTAGATCTGAAATATCTCTTTGTTCAACTGTTAAATTTTGCTCTACAGCATCATAAATAGTTGAATTATATTCAATAGCCGTTATCGCATAAACTCCTTCTCCTGATTCAGATACGGATAAAACACTAAATTGTTGCGACTGCATCCCTGTCGTTTGTATAAGCCAAACTTGCCCTGCATTTGGAGCCTCACTAAAGCTTCCTTGAATATCTATCTGCTTATCAAAAACAGCTTCAATTGCTGTAATTGTTTTTGTTTCCACTAATCCTGTTGGTAACAAAACAGAAAGAGTAGGAGATTCAGACATGTCAACATTGCTTAAATCAGTATCAGAATCAACAGTAATTGAGGTTGTTGTTGCTGACTGAATCCGTCCAAATCTTCTTCTACCTGTCTTACCTGGATCGGCAATATCAATAACCATTCCTGGCCTAAGAAGGATTCCACTATCAATAGAAACAGCAAAAGAAACAGTCTGCGTTAAATTTTGCTCGCTTAGAAGCATCCATCTTCCTAATCTTCTGGCCTGACCTTGGCTGTAACAACCTAAAGCTTGAATTGAAGTTGGAATAATTCCATATTTAGAGATCGCATCAGCGTCCTCTACATATTCAATCTTTGCTTCTCCAAGTCCGTCGTAATCTTGATACCCAACAGAGACGACTGTATGTCTTGCTTTTTGAGAACTTCCTTCGTAATTAAAAAGACCATCGACAATATTACTAGGACCAATTAAATATTGAGAATCTCTAGGTTTGTCACATAAAGCTACTAACGTCCCAGAGCTGTAAAAACTTATGCCTCTAAATAATGCAGTCATTGATTGAATTGCACTATATACTTCCGCTTTTGAATTGATTAACATATTGCATGAGAACCTTGGCTCTACCCCTCCTTTCCCATCAGAAACAAGCTCATTACAATATTGACTAATTTTGTAAAAATCAAAAGCATCTAAACTACTTGCAGAAATCGAGCAGCCATATCTTGTATTAGTTAAAAGATCCCATAAGCACCAAGCAGGATCATTCGTCCATTGAAGATTATTTACTGTTCCATTAAATAAACCTGAATAAGTAACTCTTCCAATATGTGTACTTGTATCAACAGAACCATTATGAGGAATATTGACTTTCAACCCTCTTATTAAATATTTCCGTTGTGGAATATTATTAAAAGAAGACGCATCAAAACGCAGATACATCAACGCAGAGTTGGGATAAGATAATCTTTCATCTGATATTTTTGTATAACTTGCCCAAACAAATCCACTTATATTTTTATTAGTAGCGTCATCCGAAACTCTTACAAGTTTTACCTGAATAGGCCAATTGCTAGAACCACCACTCTGACCGTTCCACTGAGCAGGAGTTATTAAATAATCTCTCTTATAAGTTGCGCTTGATTTACCTGAAACTGTATCGGTTTTTATATCTTGAAAACTTGCTCCATTGTAAGCAAGTTGAATTTTTAATTGTGCGCTGTTTTCTTTAATATCTCCATCATCTTCAAATTTTTGTAACGCATTAAAAGAAATAGTAATCCTGATTTTATCAATACTTGTACTGTTTGTTGCATCTCCTATCTGTTGAGTTGCAGTAGCAGGAGGATTGACTTTTGTAATACTTGCTCCGACAGTTACCTCTACAGAAGTACCTTCTAAATCTGGGATATAGCTTTGACCCTGAGTTCCTAATCTGTCGTAAACAACTGAATAAGCATTTGAGTCAAAACGGTCTTCACCTGCTGAATTTTGAATTGGAGTCCCATCTAAAAAAATACTATTTAATGGATAGGTCTGATTATCTAAACCCTGTATCGGACCTTCTGCAATTAGATCCAACACTTTTGCATGTTGAACCGACTGAAGCGAATCATCGGCCTCTGTCGGAGTCTTGTTATTCCCTCCTCCTTTGCCTCCTCCTCCACCAGCTCCTTGAATTAAAGTCATGTTAAATCACCTGATCAGTATCTAAGCCGACGGAAATAGCCGCACTACCAACATATAAGCGTCCGTAACAAATTGGAACTGGTACGCCTTGATTAACAGTATTTTCAACTCCTCCAAAACCAAAGCTTTCATTTCTCCTGGGATCTTTAGGTAATTTAGGTTGAGGTGACAACATCGTTGCTATGCCACCTAAAGCAAGACTCGCTCCAATGTAAACAGCAGCTTTAGCCCAAATACTTGTAAAAGCAATACCTGTTACAGCAGGATTAGCTAAAGCTAAAGAATTGTACGCCAAACTTGCTCCTCCAGTTGCAAAAGCCATTCCTACCATTGCAGCTCCTAATACAAAGCGACCAAAACCTCTACCTGCTCCTGCAATAACAGGCGTAATCTGAAAAACTTCCTTTTCACTCCACGGATAAGCTAATTCTTCAATATTTTCCTGAGTTATTTTGGAACGACCCACTAAGACCTTATATGCCACCCCATCTTTATCGCTATCTATTAACCATTTATCAAGGCCACTAAAATTAGCACATAAAGCTTTGATTGCTTGAGCAGGAGTTTCTACATTGAACTCAAAAGTTCCTTGGCCTAATCGTTCTTTTAACGCTCCATGAACTTTAACGACTTTCATGCCTTAAACAAAGCTCCGTCACCTTCTGATAATAGCCGCCATATACGTCCCTAGAAGATAATCTTCCTTGAACGTGATGAAGAATAATCATTTCACCTAAATATAGAGCTGCATGATTAGGTACAACTGAATCAAGTTTTAATAATAAAATGTCTCCATATTCAACTGACTCAAGATCAACTTCTCTCATCCCTTCATTTTTAAAATTATCTAAATACATATTTTCACCTTTTTCCCACCATTTATCTCTTCTAAAATAATCTCCCATTTTTATACCCAATTCTTTCTTATAAAAATCTTGAACTAACGTATAACAATCAATTACACCATGAAAAAAAGGTCTTCCAACAAAAGGCAATTCATATCCATTTGGTTCGCAATATCCCCAATGTTCAGTATGAGGATTCACAACAAACCAAGGTAATCCAGATTTTTCACAAGCAACTAAATCGGCTGGACTTGGATGATGATTAGTAACTGGATGAGAATGAATTACAGCCGTTATTTGACCTTTTTCTTCACATTTTATGTAATCATTAGGGTCTAAAACAAAGTGTTCATCAGGAGTTTCCGCTAAATTGTTACAAGGAAAATATTTTTCCCGACCTTTTACAATATGAACTAATCCAACACTTTCTCTAGGAGAGTCTTCTTTTGCATGAGCTAAAGCTTCTTCTTTTACTTTTTCACTTATTTTCATCGTATTTGTCCTGCCCCTGGAAAACCACCAAAAGGTAATGTTCCACTAAATCTTTTCTTGCAGGATGTTAGTCTTTTTCCACAAACATCGTCAGAAGCACTACTTACAGGATTGTCATTTATATCAAAATAGTTGCTTCCTGTATAACTACATTCTGAAGACTTATAAGCCCATTGACAAACAGAACTAACAACTTGTCTTTTTGGAATTGTTGTACCTGGCAAGTCGAATTTAGAAGCAAGTTCAAAAGAAACTTGCATCCTGTTTTCGGCTGCTTTTCTATCTATGTACCAGAGTTCAATAGGAAATTGAGCGTAAGGATCAGCCGCCGATTCTCCATCAAGGAATTTTTTTAAAGTTCTTATTCTTCTTACCTGCGCTCCTCCTAAATCATTACCTGCTGTTGTTTCATTAACAAGCAAAAGCAATGCAGCAATCTCAGGAACAGACACATAAGAACCTGATGTTGCCTTCTCTGCGTTACCAACAGTCAAAGTAGGCCGAGGAAGTGTTCCTTCTCCTGCTTTATATTCAAAACCTGAAGCTTCTATTGGTTGTCTTGAATAACTATTTCCTGCCCAAACAATATCTCCAGTAACAGCCGCATTTACTCCGTTATGCCAACGATAAATATCTGAACTTCCATGTAAAGTGGAATCTAAGCGTAACTCAAATAACTCAATAATAGTAGCAGGAGAAAGGGAAGCTAATTCTTCAAAAGCACTGCTAATTGCAGTCCAAACACAACTATTATCAGTGACCGTTGATCCAATATCTGTACCCCATTTAGGTTCGCTCGATCCACTTGTTCCTGCTGTAGTACATCTAAAAAATAGCCCCGTAACCTGAGCCGTTACAGCTCTTCTGATATCACCAACACTGTAAGAGGTACTAGCGGCCCAAACAGAAACAGCCATTATGGTTCAAAGAATTGAATAAAAGTGGCACTAATAGAAGCTCTGTTTAAATAAGGAATTGTTTTATTCCAAGAAAAACAACGCCACTTATAAGAAGTAGAAGAATCTAAAGGTTGCCAATCAAAAGTTTGACCATCTTCTGCTCTAGCATTTAAAAAAGTTTCAATTGTGTCTGCATCTGTCTCGGAAACTTCCCATCTTAATCTCCATTGCTTTGGATTTTGATTTAGTCCGAAACGTAACACTTGTGCATATCCATCTCCCATTTGAATCTGTTGAAGATTTGGACTGCTACTTGAGGATGCCCCGTATTTCGGAGTGATAGAAGGAAAAGATGCCATTAACGTGTACCTGCTAAGAGTCCTCCAGGTCGTTGTTGATTAACAAGTTCAGTTTGAATTGCTGCTGCCAGCATACTTCCAAGTTGTTCAGCTTGCCCTGCATCGCCTTCTACTGACGAACCAGAAGCATCTACATTAACTACTACGTTTGCTCCTCCCATTGCATGATTTGGAACGATATTACCGCTTGAATTTGGAACAAATAATTCTGGGCCTTTCTCTCCTACGACATAAGGAGTTCCTCCTGTTACTGGGCCTCCTGCTGCTCTTCCTAATGCTTTGGAGAAGAAGCCACCTACCCCTGGCAAATTAGATAGGGCTAAATCAATACCATAATTTAATAATGCGTTGCTAATCCTTCTAAATGTATTAGAAGCAACTTCTCCTAATGTTTTGGTTCCATCTATTGCTGCATTAATACCTTCTACTAATCCATCCCTAATTGAAACACCTATCTCTTTATAAATTTCCTCCATCTCCTGCAATGTTTCTACCTTTAATTCAGCTAATTTGAGATTATATTCTGCATTTATTTTTTCTTTTAATCTTTCATTATTACCAGCCTTCAATAATTGCAACTCCATTTGACGTTGTAATATTTTCTGACCTAAATTAAATTCGTCTGCTTTTGATAATTCTCCATCTGCTTCGGCTGCTTTTACTTTATTTATTCGCACCTCTAATATTTGCATTTCTTTTGCATGTATAGCTTTTAGCTTGGCTTCAGCATCGGCTTCTGCAACATCAGGGGTAATACCACCATTTTTACTTGTTGTAGCAGCAGAAAAGAATTTTTCTTGAGAACTTCCTACATCGTAATTTTGCAAAGTTTGTAATTTTATTCCTCTTTCTTTCATTACATTAGTTATTTGTGTTTCAACAGCAAACAGCCATGATTCTAAGTCTTCTTTCCTTACCCCACTTACATTTAACCCTCCAAGTCCTGCTGGCCCTTTCCCTCCTATCATGTCTGGCCCCATAACTGTCGCTCTAGTTATTGTATTAAGATCTCTACCACCACTTAAAGCACTTACTGTTGCAGAGAATTTAGCAGGATCTAAGAATTTTAATGTCTCTAATTTTCCTGCTAGTTCGTTCCTGACAGTTGCTCTACCTATCATTTTATTCATCTTTTCAATTAAAGTTGTCAATGGCCCAACAATGAACATTTGCATTGTTAATGTTAATTTCGTCCATTGTTTATTTAATTCCTTCGACTCATCTTTTAGCTCTTTTAATTTCTCAAGAGAATCTGCTCCAAAAACTTTTACAAATTCTTCCGTTAAAATTGCAGCAGCTTTACTTGAATCACCTTGTTTAATTAAAGCTTTTACATTCTCTTTTATCCTGTCAGAACTAAATAAAGCCTTTTCACTCATAAAGTCAAAAGAGCCTTGGACACTATCAAAAGCTTTTCCGACTTCAACAGTAGACGTAATAAAGCTTTGGAACGATGCTACGACTTGAGTTCCAATTAACGATCCAGCGAAGCCTCCTTGTTGTCCTTTCATTCCCCCTACATAGCCACCAATAGCACCACCAGCAGCAGCAAATGGGCCTTGTCCGAAGAGTAAAGGAAATGCTCCTCCAATCATTGCACTCTGCATTGCTCCTTGACGTAACTTTCTTTTTTCTGTTGCTGCTTTTAAACGTCTATCAAAATCTTGTAAATCAGCAGCATTTTTCTTCTTATCATTAGCCATTTCCAACTGTGTAGCTTTATTGTCTTTTGCTATACGCTCTTTCAACATTTTGTCTTGATCAGACACAAATAATTCCATTTGTTGCTCTTTTTGAGCTTTTAAAGTTTCTGTATATTTTCTATTTGCTTTTGTTGCGTTATCAATTAAACCTTCTAATTTTTCTGCCTGTTTTGTAGGACTTGCTTTTTCGTATAATTTATCTCTCTTTTTGATCTCAATATTTTGTCTTTCTTCTAAATCAACAACTTTTTGCAATTGAGTTTTAAATCTACCACTTGTCGTATGTAAACTATCTAGTTCAGCTCTCGCATCTGCTAGATTTTCTTTCAATCTGTCAGCTAATGGCGCACGATCTCCAAAGCTATGAGGCGCACCATAAATTTCATCTAACTTATCTTTTAATCTTCCCTCACCCGTCATCATAAAACGAAGAGGCCCGAACAAATTCTCAATTAATGATGTCTTGTTCTGGGTCGGCCCTATGCTTCCTCCTTTTTTTCCGAACTTTGGTTCAGCTTTTGCTAACCAACCAGACATGTTCTTGTCTAGCTCTCTTCTCGCAGCATTGATTCGATTGAAACTTAAAACAGCTTGTTGCTCGAAATCAACAAACCCTTTAACAGCACCAACAACCCAACTTGCTCCACCTAAAACTGCACTTAAACCTTGATAACTAAACCCAATTGTGGCAAAAGCTTCTTGTACTTTTCTAGTAAAAGAAGCTAATGAATTTAGTTGAACTTGTCCAAATAAAGGAA
>VTLG01011933.1_pt1 | contig 12051 bp, 14 predicted proteins | sample 4694571 | NCBI WGS metagenome assembly VTLG01 (sample SAMN12604809, study PRJNA352737) | marine metagenome | biome: ENVO:00000447; feature: ENVO:00000209|ENVO:00000569|ENVO:01000036; material: ENVO:00002151; isolation source: viral sequences binned using virsorter ... | reverse complement strand
CTTTTATAAAACATTTAAGGCAAGGGTGGAAACCTTGGAGACATAATTGGTTAGTCGGTAAAATAGAACCACAAACAATCTATGAAGGGAAGTGGAGAAGTAGAGAAGATTATGTATGAATTAAAAGATTATATGAACGCTATTAATCATAAGAAAGAAGATTTGATGGTGGGGGAAGATGAGTTTTGGGAGAAGAAGTACCCAGCTTATATAGTAAACAAAGCATTATCAGCTTTTCCTGACTGTATTTTGTATGTAAATGAAATGAATCGGATGCATTACCTCGATAAGCGTCTACAGTTTCAGTTTTTTCTAAATAGTATACGACCTAAAAAAAGATTTAGTAAGTGGCTTAGGTCTAGTAAGATTAAAAATCTTGAGTATGTTAAAGAATATTATGGTTATAGTAATGAAAAAGCCAGACAGGCCCTTGACATACTAGATGATGAACAAATTGAACATATAAAAAGAATAATAAATCGAGGTGGTAAACATGGAAGAGTTGGAGTGGACTCCAGATTTAATGCTCGAGGTGACGTTGAATGAGGCTGATGATTTTTTAAAAGTTCGTGAAACACTATCCCGCATAGGGGTTGCCTCTCGCAAGGAGAGAAAGTTATATCAATCGTGTCACATCCTACACAAACAAGGCAGATATTTTATCGTACATTTTAAAGAGTTGTTTGCACTAGATGGCAAACCAACGAACATATCTATTAATGATTTAGAACGACGAAATACTATTGCAGGGTTATTGGAAGATTGGGATTTGATAAAGATTATAGGTAACAATGAGCAGAAGGCTCCGTTATCACAAATAAAAGTTTTATCTTATAGAGAAAAAGATGAATGGTTGTTGGAGACAAAATATAATATTGGCAAAAAACGTGAGGAGTAATATATTATGGCAGTAAAATTATTGAGATTGAAGTCTGGTGAAGATATTGTAACAGATGTTAAAGAAGAAAATATAGAATACACTAGAGTAAAGTTACCAGCAATGCTGGTACCGATGGGTGGACAAGGGCAACAAATGCAAATGGCCCTGGCACCTTGGTTACCTTTTAGCGATGATAAAGAGTTTACAATCCCTACTGATTGGATTCTAATAACATCGGAACCAGCTTTAGACATAGTAAATAATTATAATCAAATGTTCGGGTCAGGCATAGTTGTGCCTAAAGTGAGTCCCAAGACTTTACTTAACGAATGATTTGTGATATAATTATTAAATGAATGATTTTTATATCAATGTAATCCAACATGGTAATCAACTTTTAGTTCGTGAAGTAGTCAAGGGCAAGCGGGTAAGTCGTAGAGTAAAGTGGCAACCCACATTATATGTTCCCTCACCTATAGGATCTGTATGGAAGACCTTAGACGGCCAGCCATTAGATTCTATTAATTTTAAATCCATAAAGGACGCTAGGAATTTCGTGCAGATGCATCAGGGTAATCCTGATGCTGTTTATGGCCTTGACAACTATCAATATGTTTATATTGGAGAAGAATATCCTGATTATGTGAATTGGGAAATGAGTAAAATGCTTACTATCACTTTAGATATAGAAGTGGAGTGTGAGAATGGTTTTCCAGAAGTAAGTAAGGCTGAAGAACCACTGTTATGTATCACAGTAAAGAATCATTCTAATAAAGCCATCATTGTATGGGGCATTGGTGAATATACTAATGACGCTGTACGTTATATACAATGTGAAGATGAATTAGATTTAATTAAAAAGTTTTTACATTTTTGGGCTAAAACTCAGCCAGATATTATAACTGGTTGGAATATCCAGTTCTTTGATATACCGTATCTCTGTAATAGAATCACTCGGCTATTTGGTGAAGATGAAATACAAAAGTTTTCTCCGTGGGGTATTGTAAAAGCTGATACGGTTACAACGTATGGGAAGACACATCAGAAGTATAATATTTTAGGGGTATCTATTTTAGATTATCTTGATCTGTATAGAAAATTTACCTATGTGAATAGAGAATCATATAGGTTAGATTTCATAGCTGAGGTCGAGTTGGGTGAAAAGAAACATGAGAATCCACATGAAACATTTAGAGATTGGTATACGAATGACTATCAATCGTTTGTAGATTATAATGTTCAAGATGTTGAGTTGGTAGACCGTCTTGAAGATAAGATGAAATTGATTGAGTTGTGTATTACATTGGCATATGAGATGAAGGTTAATTTTGTTGATGTTTATTCACCAATTCGTATGTGGGATATTTTCATTTACAATTTCTTGAAAGATAAAAAGGTAGCGGTGCCACGTAAGAGAGCACATAGAAAAGATGATAAGTATGTGGGTGCATATGTAAAAGACCCACAGACAGGGTTACACAATTGGGTGATGTCATTTGACTTAAACAGTTTGTATCCACATTTGATTATGCAGTATAATATTTCACCAGAAACATTGGCGAAAGAAGCTAATCCGCTAGTGTCTGTTGATAAATTATTGAATAAAGAATTAGAAATTGTTGATGACGGTCATGCAGTCACACCAAATGGAGCAAGATTTAGAAAAAACTTTCAAGGCTTTCTACCAGACATGATGGAGAATATGTATAATGATCGTGTTAAGTTTAAGAAGTGGGCATTAGAAGCAAGGCAACAATATGAAAATAGTGGGGAAGAGAAATATCTTTACGAGATATCCAAGTTTGATAATATTCAGATGTCTAGAAAGATTGCTTTGAATAGTGCTTATGGGGCAATAGGTAATCAATACTTTAGATATTATGATGAGAGAATGGCGACAGCTATTACTACGGCTGGTCAGTTGTCGATTAGATGGATAGAAAATGCAGTTAATGGATATCTGAATAAAATTTTAGGTACAGAAGATAAAGATTTTGTGTTGGCTTCAGATACAGATTCGATTTATGTGGTGTTTGATGACCTGATTGAAAAGATTAAGCCGAAGAACCCTGTAGACTTTTTAGATAAGGTGGGTAGAGAAAAGCTCGAACCGTTTATTGAAGAATGTTATAAAGAACTTGCCGAGTATGTGAAGGCTTATGATCAGAAGATGTTTATGGCGAGAGAAGTTATAGCAGACAAAGGTATATGGACAGCCAAGAAAAGATACATTCTTAATGTGCATGACAGTGAAGGTGTCCGTTATAAAGAACCACAGTTAAAGGTGATGGGTATTGAGGCGGTGAAATCTTCTACACCAGCACCATGCAGAGAGATGATTAAGACTGCATTGAAAATTATTATTAATGAAGATGAAGAAACATTGAATACATTTATACAATCGTTCCGTAAAACTTTTATGAATTTAAATCCTGAAGATATAGCATATCCTCGGTCTTGTAATAATTTACAGAAGTATAAAAGTGAATCTAACATTTGGATAGACGGTACACCGATGCACGTTAAGGGGGCCTTGGTATATAATTATCTATTGAAACGAGATAGATTAGTAAATAAGTATCCACTTATACAAGAAGGTGACAAGATAAAATTTCTTGAAGTAAAAACACCAAATGCATATCGAACTAATGTTATTTCATTTATGACGAGGCTTCCGAAAGAATTTGACTTGCATAGTCAGATAAACTATGATATAATGTTTGATAAGAGTTTTGTGGACCCACTGACGTTTATATTGGAACAGATTGGGTGGAACGTAGATCGTAGCTATGGAACAGCTACAACATTGGAGCACTTGTTCGGATGAACAAAGAATTATATGATTATTTGCATGAGCATGACTTCTACCTAAACAAAGGGGAGTTTCGTTATTGCACAGACAAGTATGGTAAGGAGGAGTTTCGTCTTACTATTGCACAGTATGTTTCTGAAAAGAGACCTGCATTTCCGTTTCGGGAGTTGTCGTATGCGGACATGGTGGATAATTTTCAGAAGCTACAGAAGGCAGACTATACAAAGTTTATTACACCAAGAGATCAGATCACTAATGAAGTGATTGAAAAGTATGATGACTACAAGTATGAATTTGAAACTTGTGGACAAGGCCTCATAGATACACCATCTACATTTAATGCTTGTAGTGATTATTTTATGAATCATCTACGATTACGGTGTGGGTCTTATGGGTTTAAGGCACCGGCCCAAGTATGGGAAGAAGGTACACCCAAACAAATATGGTCATCTATTGGTGGCTTATGGAGAGGTGTAAATACGGCACAAGATTTAAGTCCTAAGAGTGTAATGGAAGTATTACGATTGGGCACTTATATTGCCACACAGTTCAAACCTATTGTTGCAAAGGTCATTTATAATATGACTGATGCCAAGACTGTACTCGATACATCTATGGGTTGGGGTGATAGACTAGCTGGGTTCTTTGCATCAAATGCCACTCACTATATTGGCTGTGATCCAAACCCTAATACATTTAAAGTATACTCTGAAATGATTAGAGAGTATAGTAAGATGTCACCAGGAAAGACTACACAAATATACAGATGTGGTGCTGAAGATTTGCCATGGGAGACGATTGAGAATGTAGATTGTGCATTTACATCGCCACCATACTTTGCGACTGAAAGATATAATGAGGGAGGTGACTTTGAAGAAGATCAGTCATGGAGTAAGTTTAGTGAATACGAAAGGTGGCGAGATGAGTTCTATCTCCCAGTGGCTCTAAATAGTTTTAATGCTTTAAGTGAGAAAGGATTTCTAATGACTAACATTATGGATCCTAAAATTAAAAATGTGAGATACTATTCATGTGATGAATTAGTAGATCACCTACAACCAGATTTTCTTGGGCAAATTGGTATGAGAATCATGCAACGGCCTCAAGGGAAGAATAAATTTGAAACTAAGGAAGAGTTAGTTGAATTTATGAATAAGCTCTACATAGAAAATGTATGGTGTTTTGGAAAATATAAGACGTTTGATTTATTTCGACACACCAGAAGAGCGACATTGGAGGGATTGTTTTAATGTTAAAATCATTTTGGTGGAATAAAGATTGGGCTCTGTGGGCTTGGGGCGGACTTATTGCACTAATAGGATCATTGTGGTTACAAGTACAGATGACAGTAGCCATCAACCAGTGGTATGGAGTGTTCTATGATCTGTTACAGAACGCCGGAGATTATGTAGATAAACCTCAAGAAGGTATTGGTCTATTGTATTCTCAATTGATTTCGTTGAAGTATACAATGAGTGGCTTTGATAGTGAAGTAGCCACTGTATCGTTTACTGAAATTGCCTTTCCCTATATAGCACTTGCTATTTTTACAGGATGGTTTGCAAGAATATATGGACTACGTTGGCGTCAAGCTATCACATTCAGTTACATTCCGAGATGGCGTGCAGTTGATGGTGAGATAGAAGGTGCATCACAACGTATACAAGAAGATTGTAACAGATGGGCAAGAATCATTGAGTCATTAGGACTGCAAGTGGTACGAGCAGTGATGACTTTGATTGCGTTCATCCCAATCTTGTGGGGGTTCAGTGACAAGGTAGACATACCTATCATCAGAGATATAGAAGGCTCATTAGTATGGGCAACTCTAATAGTATCTCTAGGTGGTATGGGAATCAGTTGGTTCGTTGGTTGGAAACTACCACATTTGGAGTACAATAACCAGAGAGTAGAAGCTGCTTTCAGAAAGGACTTAGTGCTAGGTGAAGATGATAAGATTAACTATGCACAGCCTGAAACATTAGGTGAACTATTTACAGGAATTAGATATAATTATCATAGATTGTATTTGCACTATGGATATTTTGATTGTTGGGTAGTGTTCTATGACCAGTTTATGATTATTGCACCTTACCTCGTAATGGGTCCTGGCTTGTTTACTGGTATGATTACACTTGGTGTGATGGTGCAGGTCAGTAATGCATTTAGTAGAGTGCATGGAGGCTTTGCATTATTCTTACACAACTGGACAACGATTACAGAACTGCGTTCAATATGGCGTCGTCTGCATGAGTTTGAACAGAATCTAGTGAGGCACGGAGCATGAGCGGAGAAACATTATTGTTAGGTGGAATTTTTATAGGCTTAGTTTGCATAGTTCTTTTAGCACATTGGATTGATCGGCGTATTGTCCGAAAGATTGAAGCGTATGAAGAGCGTATGGTCGAACAGGGCATATACAAGAGACACTTTACAGATAAAGGAAAAAACTAATTGTTGTTAGCTGTATATGAAAATAAGAAGTATAAAACAATGAATATTCCTCTCTCCCAAAAGGATCTAGTAAAAGAGATGCTTAAGGAGAGAGGGATTGAATGGTATACTATGAGCTGGAGTGAAGGAGAAATGGAAGATGTCAAACTTCTTGAAGAATGTAATTAAAGAAACAGGAAATGAATATGGTACAATTGTTAGTGACGGTCTTGCTACTGCTGATGTGTCTGGCTATGTCGATACTGGGAGCTTTATTTTTAATGCTCTTTGTTCCGGTAGCCTTTATGGTGGGCTACCTCAGAATAAGATTACTGCCATCGCTGGTGAATCGGCAACAGGAAAGACGTTCTTTGTCTTAGGTGTATGTAAAACTTTTCTGGAAGATAACCCTGATGGTAGTGTAGTATTCTTTGAGAGTGAGTCGGCTATTACCAAAGATATGATTGAGGAACGTGGTATAGATTCTTCTCGTATGGTGATACTACCTGTGACTACAGTGCAGGAGTTTCGACATCAATCTTTAGCAGTGCTTGGTGCATATGAAGATGATGAAGAACAGAAACCATTATTGTTATGTTTGGACAGTTTAGGAATGTTATCTACGACTAAAGAAATAGAAGATACAGAAGCTGGTAAAGAAACCAGAGACATGACAAGAGCCCAGATTGTTAAGGCTACGTTTAGAGTCTTGACATTGAAGTTGGGTAAACTTGGTGTGCCTTTGATCTTGACTAACCACACTTATGATGTGGTGGGTTCTATGTTCCCACAGAAAGAAATGGGTGGTGGTTCGGGACTCAAGTATGCTGCTTCACAGATCATTTATCTTTCAAAGAAGAAAGAGAAAGATGGCACAGAGGTGATAGGTAACATTATTCATTGTAAGACGTACAAGTCTAGGCTTACAAAAGAGAATCAAATGGTTGACGTTAGGCTGTCTTACACGAAGGGTTTAGACAAGTATTACGGTCTTTTAGACTTAGCACTAGAAGCTGGTATATTCAAATCAGTTTCAACACGGGTAGAGTTACCTGATGGTACTAAACAGTTTGGTAAAACAATCAATAATGATCCAGAGACATACTTCACAGAAGAAGTAATGTCTAAATTGGAGTTAGAGGTATATAAAAAATTCAAATATGGCTGATAATCTAATTAGAGTTTATGATGATGTAATAGATGAGGTGTCATGTAAGGCACTCATAGAGAAGTTTGAGGACTCCCATGAGTATTATAAGACAGTTCATCAAGAAGATGGAGATGAACGTATATCATTTGAACAGATTATATTAGTAAACCATGAAGAATGGGAGTCAGTTCAAAATGGTATGTTAGAGTTGTTTCAAGATTATATTATGCATTATAAAATTGATTGTTTGATAGGCAAGAAGATGTGGCCAGAAACTTATGGGTATGAAGCGATTAGAATAAAACGATATTTGGCTAATGATTATGATAGATTTGATCCTCATGTAGATGTGATAGATCATAATTCTTCTCGTAGATTTTTATCCTTCTTCATATATCTTAATGATGTAGATGAGGGTGGGGAAACAGAGTTTACTTCTCCATTCTGGTTAAACCGAATAATTAAACCAAAAAGAGGACGTTTATTAATGTTCCCTCCTATGTGGCCATGGGTTCATGCGGGTAAAAAGCCGATATCAGGAAAGAAATATCTTATAAATTCTTATTGTCATTATGAATAGAAAACATCCAAGTTATTATTACGTTACACACAAAGATACTAACCGAGAAGGGTACAGAATAAATGATGGTAAATATTCTGGTATCGTATGGGCCTATCATAATGTAAAGTTTCCTATGTATACCGATGAAGGTGAGTTGGTTGATTTAAGCAAGGCTGAAGAAATTCCCTTGACATTTGACTGTGAATTGCTGTATAATCCTACTGATGAAGATTTATCTACAGGCGAATTTGAAGCAACTGTAGGTGATATATTAATGAATATTATTGATGAAAGTGTAAAAAATGACACAGTTAAATATAGAACAGACGATTCTGACGAATCTGATATTTAATTCGGAATATGCTCGTAAAGTAATTCCGTATATTAAAGGCGAATATTTCCAAGACACTACCCAACGGATAGTGTTTGAAACTATTGATGGGTATGTAGAAAAGTATAAAGCTAATCCAGATAACATTGAAGTTATTAAATTAGATTTAGAAAAGGCTACACTAAACGAAGAACAATATAAAAAATCGTTAGAGTGTGTTGATAGTTTATCATTGCCCATATCTGAGGAGCAGTTTAAATGGCTGGTAGATGAAACAGAAAAGTGGTGTAAAGATAAGGCAATTTATAATGCAATCTTAAATGGGATTCATATTATAGATGGTAAGTCTAAAGATCAAACACCAGATGCTATCCCAGAAATATTAACTGATGCATTGTCAGTATCTTTTGATACTCATATAGGCCATGATTATATGGAGCAGTATGAGGAGAGATATGATTTCTATCATGCGAAAGAAGAAAAGATACCATTTGATTTGGATTTCTTTAATAGAATTACGAAGGGTGGATTACCTAACAAGACATTGAATGTATGTCTTGCTGGTACAGGTGTAGGTAAATCTTTATTCATGTGTCATGTGGCGGCATCTACATTGATGCAAGGTAAGAATGTATTATACATTACAATGGAGATGGCAGAGAAAAAGATTGCAGAACGTATTGATGCAAACTTAATGAACTTGACGTTAGATGATGTGCATGATTTACCAAAACGGATGTTTGAGAGTAGGGTAGATAAGATAAGAAAGAAAACTGAAGGCAAATTTATCATTAAAGAATATCCTACGGCGTCAGCACATTGTGGTCACTTTAGGGCATTGCATAATGAGTTGTTGTTAAAGAAATCATTTCGTCCACATATTATTTTTATTGATTATATAAATATCTGTGCATCACAGAGATTTAGATATGGTAGTAATGTAAATTCGTATACTTATATCAAGGGTATTGCGGAAGAGATGAGAGGTTTAGCTGTAGAGTTGGATGTACCGATAGTGTCTGCAACACAAACCACACGACAAGGGTTTACATCTACAGATATTGGTTTAGAAGATACATCTGAATCATTTGGGTTACCAGCGACCGCAGATTTGATGTTTGCATTGATTTCAACTGAGGAGTTAGAGGGGTTGAATCAGATGCTAGTAAAACAATTAAAGAATAGATACAATGATCCAACATTAAACAAGAGATTTGTGATAGGTGTAGATAGAGGTAAGATGAAACTATATGATGTTGCTCAGAAAGCTCAAAGAGAGTTGGTAGATTCTGGTCAAGTAGAAGTAGAAGCTACTGCATTGGAGGATAGATTCAAAGACTTCAAGGTAGAATAAAGATAAATATAGCATGGAATCTTTAAAAGAGTTTTATACTTTACTTACCGAAGATACAACAGCATCTACTTATTTTGAGGGGGTGATTGTTGACTGTTGGAATCTTAGGAATCTAAGTGAAGTCCAATTTAAAAAGAAAATTTTACAACAGGCTAACACTAAGAAGTTTCTTACGTCTGTAGATAAACAATGGACAGCTGTTTATCCATATGTACGTCCTAATACAAACAGAGATACACAAGCGTCAAAGGATCTTAAACAATCCTTTTGGCTTTTCGCTCAACTCTGTAAACAAAAAATAAAATCTAGTGGTAAGGCTGGACCTGCTGGTCAGTCCTATCCTGGCGTGTCTGCGTTTTGGAAAGAAGAAACCGGTAAGGGTAAAGACACATCTAAAGCTGATATAGTTATAGGTAAAGATCAAGTATCAGTGAAAGGCCCGAAGGCATTACTGATGTCTGGTGAACAGAAAGAGTCACGGGCTACAGTTCTTGCTGCACTCAAACAGTCAGGGGTTCAAGGTAGTCTAAAGAAAGAATTGATTGGCTATGTAGATAGTTTTGTAACTTCAACGAGAACAGTTGGAGCACAGTATACTTCAGATGCATTAAGAAAGGCAGACCCCAAAGAGTTAGCGTCTGGTGATAAATCATTACTGCAACAGAAGAAAATTGCCACGATGGAAGAAGGCAACGCTGCTGCACGAAAGATACTAGATGACCAAGAGAAACTAAAGAGCACTATAGAAGCTGGTTTCCAACGAGCATTTAATAATAAGGCAGTTGGTTTAGGATTTGCATGGGAGTCTATGACAGGTTGGGAGAAGTTTGGTGGTAAAACTTTTGATGATCCAGGTGACGATGTTGGGAGAGCCAATGTCATGTTAGCCTGGGGCTATCCTATGAATGTGTTACAGTATCACAAGATCAAACCTTCAGGTCCCTACACATCTAAAGTGGCCAAAGAAATGAAGATGACTGCTAATATGAAAAGTGGTTCATATAGTAGAAAAGTAGATGGTGTAAAACAGAAGTTAGGCTATTCGTTTTATCAGACGGTACGCCTGACTGTTAGTACTGCATTTAAAAAGACTGATGAGTTGAGAGAAGCTTACTTTGATGCAGTTGCACACCAACATGAGTTACTTACTGAAGGTACAATCAGTGAAGCTAAATTGAAAGCTGTACTTCAGAAGATGTGGGATTGGTTTATTGCAAGAGTAAAGAAGATATGGAATTGGGTGATGGTAGAGATCACCAAACTCCGAAATGCTATAGTAGAACTATTTGATGAGGGTGTTCAGTTTGTGATGAATGCTTTTGAGACTGATGTATATGTGAGAGTGAACACTACTGTCAGGACTCTCTGATGGCTGCTGAAACTCTAAAGGCGGATGTTAATGAAATTCTGCTAGGGTATCATCTTTTAGGAGGAAAATGGACAGGGTTTCAAGATGCGGGTCGCACTAAAACAGCGTTAGGTGGTCGTCTAAGTCAGATAGGTCAGTTAGCTTATGATATACAAGACGATAGAGCTAAGGCAATGTCTATGCGAGTGTTAAGTTGGGCAGCAAAAAATAATTTTAATAGGGTGGGTGTACCTGTTGCTAAAGTGTGGTGGACGGCAAGACCTGGCGTACTTTCAAAGGCATATGGAAAGTCAGTTGATTCTAGAAAAAATCCAACTGACACTTTAGTCCAATTTAAAAATGGAAAGTTTTTAGGGTTGTCTGCTAAATCTACAGCAGGGAAAGGTGATATAGGATTTAAGAATCCGGGAGTAGGAACTATAGATAAAGCTTTAGGAATAAAGTTAAAGAAAATTATAGACAAACAAGAGGAGCTTTTTATAGAAGAATTTGAATTATCTTCCACAGCCTCATCGAGAAAAGTAGAGATACGGGCTTCACAGGAGTTGATAGAGGCAGCTAATGAAGCTAGGGATGAAACTTTAAAAAAAGTAAGAAATTCGTTCTATAATAAATTACGAAAATTGAGGCCTAAAATTTTAAAGGCTTATGTATTATCAGATTGGATGGATGCTACAAATACAAATGCGCCTTATTATATTAAAGTTACCGGTCATGGAAGTAAACCACCATTTACGGCAACTATAGTAGACCCATTAAATAATACTAAAATGGAAGTTATAATGAAAACAGATTTAAAAGTTGTAAAGGTGGGTAATGATTCTATAGGAGTGGAGGCAATAGCTAAAGGAGGTCAGTCAATTTCTGCGGCGAATAAAAGAATTTTAAAAATGCGTGTTAAATATGAATCTCAAGCAATGGCCTCATCCGTTAAATTTAGTGGTGATCCTTGGTAATATAATAATATAAGAATATAATAATGCAGATGTTGACATAGGAACCCAGATGTGTTATAATAATAATAGATGAAAAATTTATCCATATTTTTAACCGAAGATAAGAATACTCACCTTGAGCATCTTGAGGATGATATTCTGAATAATGGCATGGCCGGTGGTCAGAACGCCATTAACTTTCTATCTTCCCTGTCTGATATGTTA
>VTLG01006650.1_pt1 | contig 12056 bp, 26 predicted proteins | sample 4694571 | NCBI WGS metagenome assembly VTLG01 (sample SAMN12604809, study PRJNA352737) | marine metagenome | biome: ENVO:00000447; feature: ENVO:00000209|ENVO:00000569|ENVO:01000036; material: ENVO:00002151; isolation source: viral sequences binned using virsorter ... | reverse complement strand
TTTAAAGCCTTTACCTAATAATTTTTTCTGGTCTTCAGGATTTAAAGGTATGTTATTATTTAATTTAAATTGAATAGTCTCTAACGCCTCTGAGGCATCTGAAAATTCTTTAGCTTGGTTTATTTCAGCTTGATCTATTCTGTTTACTAAAAACTTTAAATCTTCTGCATTCTTAACTTCTTTACCAATGTTTGTAACATTGTATCCTGCACCTCTGAGTTTTTCAAACATCTGTAACATCTCGTTCGTAATTTCTTTGTCAGTGGGTAGAGAGGTGATACCATCTTTGCTTGGCTTAATTAATTGTTTACGAATGTACTCGTATGCTAGATCACCAAATTTTTTAATTTTATCTTTTGACATTAATAATACGTCCTAGGTTTAGGGTCTTTTTTTTCGTCAATATAATCTTCAGGGTGCTGAATCAATCCGCCCTGCCTGAAGCGCATGATTGCTTGTGTTGTAGAGTCCACAAGGTCGTCGTGGTCACCGTTTGGAAATGCAGCGCATTCCTCGATCACCTCCTCTGCAAATTTCTGATCTGGCGCCCATATCATTCCAGACTCGAAAAGCGGTGCTACGGCGTTTACTCTTGCATGTTTATCATTTCCCTTGCTAGGTGTAAAGTTAATAACTGGGATGTTCATCTGCCGAAGTTCGTAGGTTAACGGTAGTCCTGATGCTTTGGCCTCGACAATAACAGACTCTGGTTTCCAATATTCGTATTGCTGTAGAGCTAGACGTCTTAGTTCTGGAAACTCGTATCTACCTTTAATAGCGTCTAGAAGTATTAAATTAGCTGGACTATCTTCATTTGGGTAGAACACGCCCCACGTTGTAATAGCTGAATAATCCGCTGTTTGTTTTTTTAAGAAAGCTGTATCGTAAGATTGTATGACGTGCTGTAGAGGTGGTATGTCCTCCTTGTCGTATAGCATCCACCACTCACGTTTTAAGATTGCACCCTCTTCACTAGTTGGTGACTGCATCCACTGTGCATTCCATTTGCCCACGGGTAGTGATGCTTTAACTTTCTCTAGTTCGTCCTGGCTCCAATACTCTGGCCACACTGGTCCGTGGTCCATGATTGCCGGAAACTCGACCACGTGCCATTGATCAGACTTTGGTTCTTTCTGATTAGCAACTAGCTTTGCAGTTAGATCTTTGGTTGACCATCTTGTCATCACCAGAACAATCTTACCGCCTGGTTGTAAACGTTGACGTGGTCCTGAAGTATACCACTCGTATGCTGACTCTAGTGCTGTAGGAGACAGTGCATCTTGTTCAGAGTGTGGGTCGTCAATGATTAATAGATCCGCGCCCCGTCCTGTAATAGCTCCACCTACACCAGCAGCAAAGTATTCTCCGCCTTGTGCTGTTTCCCAACGACCAGCTGCCTTGGAGTCTTCTTGTAGTGTCGTTGTAAAAATTTTTCTATAATCCTCTGAGTCGATAAGATGTTTTGCTTTACGTCCAAACCTTACTGCAAGTTCGCCCGTGTGCGTTGCTTGAATGATCTTGAGTTTTGGATCACGGCCCACCATCCACGCTGGTAGCAAGAAAGATGCAAATTCAGATTTAGTATGCCTTGGTGGCATGTTCACAATCAAACGAGTTATCTCGCCTGACGCTAATTTATTAAATTTATCTGCGATGTGCCTGTGATGGGACCCCTCTACAAAATCTGGCCACATGCATTTTACAAAAGATAGAAAGTCATTCTTAGCTTTGTTCTGTATCTTTTTTTCTGCATGGAGCAGTTGCAGTCGTTTGAAGGTCCTTCGTACATCTGCAGGTAATTTTTCTATATTTACCTTATTCAAGTCCATGGTACCAAAAAGTTTTTAACAGGGGTGTATGTCTAAATCAAGGCATATATAGAAATGTAGTGGGACCCCTTTTGTGTATTTTAGGGGGTGGGGTGGTCAATGTTTAGATTTTGGTTTCTGGTTCGGGACCCCTGGGCCGCCCGCGAAGCGGGCAAAAGAATGTGGCGCCCCGCAGGGGCGCCACAACTTATGGTTGTTAGTCTAATAATACCATGTAGGCTTTGGCATTATGTTTCATAAACCAAGACAACAGGTTACGCATTTCTTGCCAGTGCTTACTAGCACCTGTGCCTAGTGTCTTGTCTTCAAGAGTGGCGAGTGCCTCATGATAAAATATCTTATCATGTTTCTCCGCCTCCTCTTTTGTTAGTTCAATAGATTCACCTGTGAATCTATTTCGTCTTGTGTAGTCGTTATTATCTTTCTGTGTTTCCATGGTCCCAGATTATCCTACATTGCTATCCCTGTCAATCTTTTTTATTTCAGTTGTGGTCCACGTGTGCCGCGTTCCGTCTGGGTAAGTATAATTACTCTCGTGCGTAACTTTCTTTGGGTCACCGATTGGTGTTTCGAGCGGCTCGGTCCTTGGCGCAATTCTTCTCATTGCGTCTGCATGTTCATTTGCAAAGTCATTATAGCAACCCATACTACAAAACCAATTATACCAACTGTTAGGATTATACCAAGTGCTGTTGGTATGTTGCTTTACCTTTCTAGTTCTTAAAACTTTAGAGCCTTTAGTTCCTCGCACTCGGTCCGTTGTCACTTTTGTATGACACATTGGACCATGGCACCAAACGTGCGAACTCATGTTCGCACCCTCGCCTCGCCTGTTGCCATTCGCCAACCATTGCTATCTAAATCCCAATACACTAAACATGGTATACCATTTTTAGAGGTAAAAGATTTTCCTTTCGTTCCGTCTGGTTTATCATACTGACCCTTTCGTGTGATAAATCTGCCGTGTTTTCTTGCGTAGTAAGTTATATAAAACATTTTTGTCCTTTCTGTTATGGGTATCCTATAATAAATAGGATACCCTGTCAAGTCTTAATTTAACTGACTTTGTTCGTATGCTTTACGCAACGCGATTTTTTGTTCTCGCGTTTGGTTTTTATTTTTCATACCTTTAATCAAGTTTGCCAAGTTACTAGGATTATAGATTGTAAGACCTGTTGAGTTTGTTCTAACAAGTTCTGCCTCATCTAATTCTATTCCAAGTTCTTTTGCTAACTCAATCCCCTCACTTAAATATCTGTATGCTTTCAAACCAATTTTTAATTGTTCAGTTTGTTTGCTGATACTATCAATCCAAGTTTGGTGTTTGGAAACAACATTGGCTTTTGCCATTCGCCATTGTTCAAACTGTTCGTACTCGGCTTTGGTACAAGCGATTGCTCTTGAACGACAATGACTTGTTCCAATAACATCAAGATAAAATTGTTCATTAAACTTGTTTGTTATACCACTACTCTCACCATAACGACCTTTACCTAGAAACTTATTGTTCGCGTCTATGTGTTTGGTCTTATGTGGGTTGTTATCCTTACCAGATTGTTGAGCAATAATATCTGGATTGCAACCATTGGCTTTAAGTTCCTCTCGATAATATGCGTGAGCAAAGTGGTCGTTATCTTCATCACCACCATACTCATTACCATTGAGATTGCCATACAAACCAAAATCAAAATGTGATTTAGTTTGTTTTTCTTCGCCCTCATCATCAACATCTTCATTGTGAGCAAAGTAAAAGCACTTGTCTTTTGCTACCACATCACATGGGTCACCATACTTCTTTTTAAACTTTCGTAGTGTGGCTACATCTTCAGTAGGGTATGACCTTTCTACAACTTGTCTTGCAAGTTCAAACGCAGTTGTCTGCTGATTTTCAAAGTTTTCTCTCGCCTCTAAAAAACCTTGTCGTTCTTGCGTGTCCTCTTTTTCAAAGACATCTTTAATCCGATTATAGAGTTTATTTCTATACTCGGTGTTCATTCTTATTTTTGACATTTAGTCCTTTCTGTTTGTGTTAATAATTATCCCACATTATCCCTTGACAAATACTTTGTCAAGTATTATATTGAGTTAGGAATACAGGGACATAGAAGGCAGAACTTATAACCCCCTAGGGTTACCTCTTCTGCTGGGGGATCCCTGTAGTCCTTTCTAGTGATGGCGATCCATAACTCCGCCATTACAGGTTTAAAGGCGCTTGGAGTGAGGAAATAAACTCTATAGCATAGGTCGTGAGTCAGTGTGACTGGGTGAGTATTTCTGCAGAGAAAAAACCCCGCCTACGCACACCTGCGCCCTTGAGCCCTGATCCATTGTAGTTCTAAGCAACAGTGAACGGCCGTTGCGCGATGGATCTGGAGTCAAGTGTGGAAGGACCTAGCAACAAGCGTCAAGCTTCAAGCGGCAAGCCACAAGCTCGCCACAATTAGATGGTAGGCTGCAGGTAACAGAAAGGAATATTATGAGAGTAGACTACGGTAAAAAGAACAAGGAGCTCCAGGACATGTGCAGGCGTATTGCGCTGGAGATCCACGAAGGCAAAGGCAGTGCTTCCAAATTTATGGATGGAGTGTATAATATACGCTGGATCCTGAACCAGGATAAAAGTTACAGAGCGGCAGAGCTCATGGTAGCAGGAGGCGGCCCGACGATCTGGGTAGATCTTTCGGATGACGTCGTTAAAGGATACTGGTGGGGTGATCAGGAGTCCTGGTCCTTCCAAGATAACTTAGGACTGAATGAGTATTGTGAAGAGCTATATGGCTGCTAACTGGTCCGTGGATCTCACTGGCCTAAAGTCTCAAGCTTCAAGCAACAAGCATCAAGCTCCGAGGCACAAGCATCAAGCGTCAAGCCGCAAGCAACAAGCTCCCGGACCACGGCCCCTTCATAAAGTTTCAAGCACCCCGAAGCCTGGCTCTGGGCAAGTATAAATGTATTGTAAGGATGCCTCATATGCCACGCAACTTGGTGTGGGCTCAGCCTCAATTTGTTACCTTTAGTAACCTTAAATTCTACCGTGAAGAAAGTATTATATTTGTTGTAGCACAAAGCATCTGGCATACCTGGAATGCTTAAATTTTCTATTCTATTCCACGATATTGTAGGTGTGGCTTTCTTAATTTTTTTATAAAGTTTTGCTTCTGGACCAGCCATATTTTCGAGGTAACATTGTCATTAGTAATCCTTGATATATCCAGGTGGTAATATCAACTTCTCTTCTCTGTTTGGCTTCAACACAACGCGTAAAGATGTGTCCATTGGGTTGTTACTTTCATGAACTTCAATACGTTTAATCTCTTCAAGATAACCCTTTCTGGTCATGATGTATATTTTAGCATCACTCACAGCATTGCCACGCATACCGTTTTGGCCCTCTGTAAACTTATCTAAATATTCTTGTAGATGTCTTACGTACACTAGATGTTACCTTTGTTTCTATGCTCATTGATAAAATCTTTACCCATATTTCTCAGCTCTCTGTTTTCTTTCTTCAACTGATCACACATGTCTTGGTAGTATACTGCTCTCTCTTTCAAATATTTAACCTCTTTTCTCAGGTCAGCATTGAGGTTTTGATGCTCCACATTGATCTTTAACAGGTCATGTATTCTTTCTTTTAATTCTTCGCTCATACTTGACACTATAGGATTGTTACCTTAAAAAGTCAATATGGGATTACCAAAGAGATTGACAGAAATGCAAAAGAGATTTGCCGAGGCTTTAGTGTTTGGTACAGAGAATGGGCCTGTAACAAAAACAGAAGCAGCTGTCCTGGCTGGGTATAGCAAAGACAGGGCAAGACAAGAGGGGTCAGAACTAACCAACCCAAAACAAAACCCACTTGTCGTACAATACATAGGCAATCTAAAAGAAGAGAAGCTTAAGAAATACGAAGTAACCTACGATGGACACGTAGCCGAACTTGGTAAGATTAGGGAACGCGCTTTGAAGAAAGGCGCTTGGAGTGCTGCTGTGAACGCCGAGACAAATAGAGGTAAGGCAGCAGGCCTATATATAGACCGCAAAATAATAAAAACAGGTAAGCTAGAGGACTTAACAGAAGAAGAACTAGAATCAAAAATGCAAAAGATTTTAGATGATTACTCACAGATTATAGACGTTACACCTGAAAAGATCACAAAGTAATCCTCTCCATTTTTTTAATAATACTTCTTGGAAAACAATTACGGTCAGAGAACACAGCCTGCTCTGTATCGTACGAAGAGAATGTCCACACATGTTTTTTATCTTTTGCAAAGATGTAGGCTTGTGAGATCATGATAGCAGGTTTTAACTTCTTCATCTCATCTATATCTGCATGCCCCGCATCACCGCACGGATCTTCCCATATAATTTTATAGAAGTAATACTTCTTTTTACCTATGGTTGCATGTTTGTATCTCTTCTTGCGTTTCATAAAATGTCCTTTTTGATCGTAAAATGTCCTCTATATAGTAATTTTTACCATTAAAATGTCCAATTTTACACCTAAAATGTCCACCTTGCCCCCATATACTGACGTATTTATTGACTTTTTTGACTATATGGACATTTTACATCATAAAAATTTTTTTATTTTTTAAAAAATTTATGAAAAAAATTACTATAGTGTCTAGTTGACTGCCACATTTACGCCATAAACTCGCTGCAATATTGCCATTCTTGACTCGGCTTCTTCTATCTTGCCTAACAGCTTATCAATCTCACCTGTAACATCTATGTGCTCTGGTATGATCCTAGTCTCTGTCATCAAGATAGTTATCTTTGCACTGGCGTCGGCTATGTCTGCTTCGTATTTTTTTATCAAAGCATCGTATATTATTTTATGTGCCATAGGTTGGTTTATCCTCCTCCTCTCTTATCATCTCGTGATAACGATCTAATCTTTTTAAAAACTCATGTTTTGCTCTACGTAAATTATGCCCGTCAATCTTAAATTCTTGGTAATATAGGTCAGGGGTACATACCATTATCACAGCCTGTTCTATATTGGAACCATGCACATGGTCATGGGCCATGGCGTATGCACCAGCTTGCAACTTGTAATCACCAATCCACTCTTCTCTCTTTGGTCTGTTAGCTTGCTTGAAGTCAATAATAGTCTCCTTGTCGTTGTGTATACCAACTAGGTCTGTAGAGCCTGCGTAGAGGCCTGGATAGTAAACTGTGACCTCAGACCCAAAATATCCTGAGACGGGCGCTAGACCCACCTCTATGACCTTCTCAGCCATACGTTTCGTCTCTTGTCCCAACTCTGTTAAATCTTCGTAGCCTTTGCCTAATACATAATTCTCGAGATACTTATGCATACTTGTGCCACGTACTGCCGAAGCATTTTTAATACGCTCTGCCTCTTTTTTGCCTTTTTTCGCAATCCAATCTTTGAGGAACGTGTCATCTTTGGTTCTCCCTAGTATTGTTGTTACCGATGGTAATCTGTAGCCTGCAACTTCATAGTTCCGTGATCCGTTGTCCATGTACCGTGTGCCGCCGACATAGGTATACTTGTCTAGTTTCTTTATCACTTAGGCGTTCCCGATTCAGTAGTCTCTGGATCCATAGGTCCAGACTTAGTAGTATCCTTATCCTTTACATACTCCGGTCCAAACTTAGTAATATTATTCAAAGGAGCCGAGTCATGTATGTTTCCCGATACACTGATACGTGTGCAGTCAGATTTAAACGGACTCACCCAGTGTTTTAACCATGCAGGAAAGATAAACATATCTCGCTCTTCTGGAAAATGGGACATGTAAGTTACAGCATCTCTAGGCCCTTCACCATACATAAACTGTATACCTCCAGGTCCACAGCTCCTACCTTTATATTCTTTATTCTCTTTCTTTAGTTCTTCAGGTATCTTCAAATAGATTACAAACGACAACTTACCATCGTGATCGTGTGGTGGATTAAATTCATTAGCTTTCTGGTAGTTTATCCAAAGGGCAGACATAATATACTCAGGGGGCTTGTCCCACTTTTTCTTCGTATACGCTTCGTAGGCTTGGTTATATAGGCCCAATGCACTAGACACATACGGTAATAGTCGCTCTCTAGACTCATCACTATATCCTGTTTCTTTCTCTATCTGTCCGGCTAACTTGCCTGTGTAATCCTCTTTATTGTTCTTTGCTTCTTCCAATAATTTATTTTGGAAGTCTTCGTTTATCTTGAGTCGTATTACACAAGGACCCCAGTTAAACATACTTATCGATACTCTATTTTTAGTCTGGTCTTTTTCCATATCCTGTTCCTTCCTCTCTGTTTCGCCATCGCTTGTTCCAAGCATAGACATTCATTTTGCTACCGATAGCCTCCATCCACGATAGAGGTCTATCGATAACACGTTTATAATACCATCTTATATCTGTAATTAAATCAGGTATTGTTTTCATTTTCATCCTTTACGGGGTAACGATAATTAATATATTCAAGTATCTCTTCAAACATCGATAATAATTTTTTATTTGGTTTCTTTTCATATTTTAATGCTAAAGCCATTCTAGCTGCCTCAAGAATATTTAAATGTATCGTAAAACTTCCACCCAGTTTACCCAACTTAATATTTTTATTTTTAAAAATACCATTCTTTATTGCGTATTGATGTAATGGCTCCGCTAATTTTTTAGCGATAGCTTCTTCATTAGGTGTTGGTTTTCTCATCTTTTCCTCCTTTAAAAAATTTTTTACAGTGTTCAGCAAACTTCTCATCATCTAATTGATTAGCAAACATTTTAAGTATTGCTCTGTATGCTCCTCCACATCTGTATTCATTATCGTTGTCGGGGACATCACGTCTGATACTCTCCCCTTCAACGCCAGGCGTCGTCGCGGGCCTTTCGGCACTATGCTTAGGTACAGAGGAACGCAATTCTGCGGGACTTGGACCCCTAGCCTGGTCAATTTTAAATTTTATTTTATGTTTTATTGCCATAATGTTTAATAATATTTTGTAACTCTGTCTTTTTTGTGACAGCGTAAGGCTCAATAGCCTTTGCTATCTCCAATGCTGCTCTAAAACCTCTTCGCCACCTGTACTGCATCTTGTGTGTTTTACGTGGTTTCAAATATACCTTGCCTCCAAACTTATCAGCACACCATTGTATCGTTGGTTTATGTGTCATTACTACTTCAATCGATATTCGCCAACAAAAATATTTTCGTGGTCTATCTTTTCGTTTTCTATCCCAGTATTGCTTGTAAGTGATAGAACCCTCACCATCAACAAGACCAGCAAGATATGCCAAATTGATAGTCTCACTTGACGATGCCATACGTTACTCTGAATACTCCTTTTATGGGATCCCAGTAAAACTTATCAATCTTCTTTTCGAGTTGACTGCAACTCGTCAGGAATAATAGGATCATAATTCCTAGCCCAAATCGTTTCATCTATTTCTCCTTCCGACCAACAGGTTAAACACTGTGTGATCGTATTCATTTCTGTTCTGAGATAGCCATTGCCTTTACACTCAGGGCATATACGTCTACCTTTCGACATACTCATGCGAGTACTTCGGTAAATAGCTGTAATCTTTTTTGACATACGGCTTTGATGTACCGGGCACTGGTCCTTTCTTTTTTATCTTAATAACATTATCAACACCTAATTTAATTTTTTTATGTTTCATTAAAATATGTGCTTCTCTGTTTATTACTTTATCTAACATTCTCTTTCTTACATAGTTGGGATCTCTACCTGCTAATCCGCACACGTAATTAAAATCACTACCATGTCTAATCCAACTCAAAGCTTCCAATGCTGCTCTCTCATCGGTTGTGTAGAATGCATCATCAAAAGCTTTAGCTAGAACTGCGATCCAAAGCTTTTGCTCTGGTTCTTTGTTTTGTTCGATCAAGTGAATGACGTCGTTATTTGCTAGTGGTGCTCGATATTTTCCCATTTAGTTTCCTCACTTTCTCGTTTGCTATTTTCTCAATCGTTTTGCTAATCGATAACGTCACATCAGGATCTAAATTCTTCGACAACGTGTCCAAGATCTTGTATGTTGCGTGTGATAACGAAACGTTTCTATATTTACTTGTGTCTGTCATATACTTTCCTTTCACAATTTATAGGATAATGCCATAGGATTGTCAATGATTAAATACATAATGATGATAAAAATTTGTTCTGCGGTCTACGGAGATTGTATGCCTGAATTTCAACACAAGGTTGTGTTTGATAATTGGTATGACTGTGCCCAATATGGACTAACAGAAACTAAATCATTGATGACAGAGATTGGACCTGAAGTAGTCAACAGAGATAAGATTACCGTGTCATTTCTTTGTAAACCTACGAGTACGACTTGACATTGTGTCAAAATTGTGACAGATATAAATTACTTTTCTCACCTTATAACCTATCCCCTTTTTCCCTCGTGGGATAGGTTTGTTTATTGTGGCGGTTCATCACTACAAATATAACCAATAACATCTTTACCTTGATACTTGTGGTAGTAGTGACTGCTAAATAATTTTCTTTGTTTTCTTTCGTGAACTTTTACATTGTGGTGATACCAAGACTCACACGTATCTCCTGATACAATCTCAAAAGACTCCATCTTAATATCTCCTAGTGTTGTTAAAAATAACAACGTTATGACTGTAACTTTTTCAAACATTAACGCCCTTGGCCCCGATACTTTTTACGTCTTGGTATGCGTTTAGAAAATTTTTTTGCGTGCCGACCAGGACGCTTTTTGGGTGTGCGTTTGTGATAGTTATTTACACCAAACTTAGGAAGTTTCTTGGCCATCGTCTAGTATGCTAGATTTTTGAAATCTTGTTTCTTCGTTGGCTACAACATATTTAATTACACCATTTACTTTCTGTTCTAAATCATAGCCGCAGTTTACACATCTATATAAATATGGTTCAAAAGAAACGAGAAGAGTTTCTGTTCTACACTCTGGGCATTTGCCTGTTACGATTTGTGATGTTAGTTGTCCTATTCTAGCCATGGTTTGTATACCACCTTACCATCCTCTCTCATGGCTCGCAATGATTGGTTTCTATTACTGTTCGTAGAATATGAACAATGTATCCAGCCCGACGAAGGTTCGTTGTCGCGGTAAAATTCTAAAATGAGCTGGTCGTATTCTAATTCATTCTTGATGTACGAAGCTAGCTCTCTATTATCTACACCAGGTATCTCAAAGTCTGCTGCAGCTGCGCTATCGTCTGCCACATGTTGGCTGTTCACACTGCTACCAATCTCTACACAAAGTTGGGCACAACGGAATCCTGATGATATAATTAATGGTTTATCAAAGTGTGAGCGGACCGGTTGCAATATATTAATTGCTAAATTTTTAAGATTCTCAATCTGTTGTGGATTAGGGTTGTTATTGATGCCTTTTCTCTCCGCAACTTGAGACTTTGTCAACTCATCAAGAGTTATGTTAGCCGTAAGTTTCATAATTTATCGTTATCTTTTAACCCTACATAAATTACAACACAAAGCAAGATAAAAGCTATAATAGTGTTCACTGGTATAAATGGCTCCATTATGGTAATATTTTAACGATTTTCTTTCTATCCATGTATATCTCTGTTTGAGCTTTTACTTTCTTACAAGTAAACACAACTCTTTCGGGATTTACCTCGTTCTGCGCGATACGCTTGGATTTCAAACAATCGCTGAGGCTCGGTTTGTATACATGCTCTATCATATTTCCGTTTAAAGTTAGAATAAGTGCGAATACAGTTTCTATCATTGATGTTTACCACTCCCGTTTCTAATTAGTTTTTCTACGTCTTCAGTTAACTTCTCAGTTCTTTTCTTTAAAAATTCTATGTTAACGGCATTGTTTCTCATACTCTTAAGTTCTGCTTCTACATCCTCTAGTAAACCACTAACGTGTTCTACAATCATAAAAAGTTCTGCCTCTCCAGCTGATTGACCTAACTCACCTCTTGGATATTTAATTCTAAACTCTGTGTTTTGTTCTAAATCTTTTTGCATCAACTCTATTTGAGTTGAGTGACTGTTAAGTGTTTCGTGAAGGCCAAAATAAGCCCATGTCCCGATGGCGACCATCGCGATTAAACTGGCAACCGTCTTCATAGGCATTTGAACGGCTGCGGATTCAGAAATTTTTAGGGCCATAAACTACCTGTTGAATCTTCCAACGATCCAGTTCCAGCCAGCTTTTATTTTGTCCCAAACTTTGCAACAAACTGCTTTACACTTTTCAATCATGT
>VTLG01012564.1_pt1 | contig 12057 bp, 11 predicted proteins | sample 4694571 | NCBI WGS metagenome assembly VTLG01 (sample SAMN12604809, study PRJNA352737) | marine metagenome | biome: ENVO:00000447; feature: ENVO:00000209|ENVO:00000569|ENVO:01000036; material: ENVO:00002151; isolation source: viral sequences binned using virsorter ... | reverse complement strand
CATAGCACCTATTGACTTAACCAAAGCACCATTGATAGCACTTCCTAAGAATAGTTCTAATAGGTAATTAGGGTATAAATTATCTTCACCAAAACTTACCCAATCTTGGTTAGATTTTTCCACTAAATGTGGAATGTTATAATGTGATAATTTTATTAAATCTAAATTCATAATTAATCATTTGTTATATAAACTGATTCGGTATCAGAATCGTTAGTTGTATATTCTGTGTATGTAACAGAAGGATTAGCATAAGATTCGCCTTCTGCTACTGAAGATAGATTCATTATCCCTGTATACACTATTGGTCTTGTATCAATATCAGCAGGTAAACCATTTGTGGTGTTTTCCCGTATTGTTACATCATAAAAACCGTAAGGAAAATCATCATTTCCTAAATTAATATGACCTGTACCTGCTGCTCCTGTAGTTTTAATAACAAACATTATCTTGACATATCTGTCTTTATTTGTATAATCATAAGTGTTTGGAACTATACTTCCTGACTTTCCTGTCATTTGACTTGTAAAGGTGATGATTGGTTTATACTGTATATTATCCTTGTTTTCATATTTATCGTATGTATTTACATAAAATGTGTTACTAAAACCCAATGGTGTTGTTTGAAAAGCACCTCTACTTGCTTGAATCATCTTTCTTTTTCTTTTTAGGTTTATCTTTTACAAATAAAGCATTTCTAACGCTTTCATTTAGTTTAAGTATTTGTGCTTGTGTTAATTCATCTAATGGTATATTTAATGAATCAATGCTTTTACCTTCCCATTCTTTTTTAAGTTTATACGCCATAGTGTTTTATTATAAATATAAAAGTTAGTTAATTGTTTTTTTATAAACAAAAAAAGGCACAATAAGTGCCTTTAATTGATAAAGTAGAGTAACGATTAAGTTCCTACAGTAATAGTCAAGTTAGCTTCATCAGTCAATCCATCAAATGGATACTTAGCTGTAGCTGCACCTGCTGAAGCAGGTAACTGAATTAAAGCATTATTTTCTTCTGCTGACCATTCTATTGTATACCCATTTAAATCACCCTTGCCAACACCTGTTATAACAGTACCACCACTAACGTGGCAGCCATTATCAATACCCAATAAAAAGACATTATCGTTAGCATCTTGAACAAAGATTTGGCTTCTTGAATATGCCATTAATCTTAATTCATTTGTCATATCGTGGTCTATCTTTTGTAGAGTTACAGATAATGCTTGTGTAAAGAATGTAGTACCATTAGCATTGTCGGAATTTATAGTAACCGTTAAACTAGATAAATTCTGAACTAAATCATATTTAAATACTTCAACAGTACCACCACAACAAGACCAATTAGCAAAACCTGCCGTTGTCATTTCAGTAGCATTAATAGTAGCTGATGCTGATACATCATTACTGTATGATTTAGCAATATAAATAGCTTTCAAGCCACCGATGGTGTCCTTGCAGTCAATTAAACGCCCTCTTGTAATATCACAAGCCATAATTATTATTTATTAAAAAGTTAATAAAAGGGCAGTATATTGCAACTGCCCATTTAAAGTATCTATTAAGTCCAAACTGTGCTTCCGTAAACACCATCTGTTGCAACTGCCGTTTGTACGCCAACAGCAAAGTTCATAGTAACTCTTACGTTGTCGCTTCCATCGTATTCATACGTTGGGATCAATCTCGCTTCAGTCCAATCAGTAGCAAGGTTAGTTCCAAATACTAAGTTCTCAGGATAAGTAAATAGGATAGTATCGTTAAACATTCCTGGGCATCTGTAAATTGGGAAGCCGAAGTATGTCATATTATCACCATCTAAGTTAAATCCTGCACCTGATACTTGTCCTTGATTTGAACCTGCTGATGCTAACGCTTGAATATAAAAGCCATAAGTTTTGTTATTCATATAAAAACCTGCACCTGGTTTAGTAAGTATTCCTGAAACATCAGAAGCAACTGCATCATAAACAGAAGCCATATCGGTAAGAATATCTGAAGCAGCTAAAGCATCAGCAAAATCTACTTCAGTAAAATCTTTACAAGCACTTGCATCTGCACCTGTTTCATCTTGAGCTCCATCATCTGATAAGAAACCTGTTCCGAAAGGTGAAGCACCTTGCCATATTCCTATCTCTAATTGAGCCGCTGCTTTTCCTGCAACAACCTTTAATAAGAAATCAGAAAATTCATTTGGTAGGTTACCGTTTCTATCCATACCCTGTCCAAGCCACGTTGGGAATACTGTGCCACGACAGATTTCCTCGTTTACTTTTAGGTCGGTTAAAGAAAGTACTTGTTCTGTAGTTGATACGCTGTTCTCGCTTGAGAAAGCACAAGCTGCTGCTACAATAGGATTGCTTGAAGCAATGTTATTGATAACTGCACTTTTTGTTAAACCATCTAAGGTTCTAACGTAGCCCTTTGCTACTGTGTCAGGACTTCTCAAGGCAGCAGTAACATAAGGCAGAGCGTGTACACCTGCATAAGTATCACCTGTGATAGTTATATCAAATTCACGCTTTTTAGATAATTGAATTTTATTCGCCATTTTTTTTAGTTTTTATTATTAATGTAATATGCTGTCCTTTCACTTACAGACAGTTTCTTTAAATCAACAGTAGAATTAAAATTAGAACCTTCAGGATTGTAATTAATACCTTCCGTAGCAGGTTCGCCACTTAATTCAACTATTTTACTTTTTAGTTCTTCAACTTGTGTCATAAGCTCCCCCATAACCTCATTAGACATTTCTGTTTTATCTTCTTCTTCTTCAGACAACTCAGCAGATGCTTCTACTTTATCAGCTTTTAAATCAGCTACTGCATCTTCTAAGTTTTTAATCCGTTTTTCCATTCCTGCCCAATCGCCAACATCAGCCTCATCATCTTCAGCTAATTCTTCTTTAGATTCTTCTTTAGATTCTTCAGTTGGTTCTTCAGCAACTTCTTCCGATAATTCTTCTTCAGATGCTTCAACATCTTCAGCTTCTTTTTCTTCACCTAAGTCAAGAATTTCAGATTTATCACCGATAGTCATTTTGTTGCCATTTTCCATTGTATAGCTACCTGCTTCCAATGCTTCTGCTTCGCCATCATCACCAACGGCAAATACTTTAGATCCAATCATAAATTGCTCATCTTCTGTAGCAATAGTACGACCATCATCTAGTTTCATTTCAGCGTACATTTTTACGCTATAAGATTTAGGTTCATTTTTCATTTTCAAGATATTTAAAATTTTTTCTAGAGTTCCCATAACATTAATAAATATAAAAGGGTTATTGTTGTTTATTTCTTTATCGTTTTACTGTTCTGTTTTTGATAGCTGCACAGACTTTAGCAGCCGTTTCTTTATTACCATATTCTTTCATTTGATCTCGCATACAATCATCCCAAGAATACTTTAGCATAGCTTTTCTTTTAGCATAAGCAACGTATTCTAACATCTTGTATTTTCTCTTTCTTTTTTTTCTTCCTGTTTCTGCGTGTTCTTCTCGCATTGTAGCTGAAGCGTGGTCATCACAAGGCATATATAATTTAACACCATCTACATTATGAGAATGAGAACCTGCACAACCCTTAAACATTTCAGCATATAAATCAGCTTCTTCTTTTGTTCTAAATAATGGTTCACCATCTAAAGCACCTACAGGTCGTAATTCATTTTGTAGAATAACATCTTTTATTTTACCCATCATTACTTCATCAGGACAATCTTCGCAAACTTCATCTAATATATCTTTGCTTTTAGATGCTTCAATTAATTTATCCGTGAAGTAGCCCTCAATACTGAAGCCACGAACTTCCTTGTTTTTTATAGCTTCCCATATTTCAGGATTGTTTTCTGCTGATACTTGTACAAACCAAGTTCCTAGTGGAAGGTTAAAGCCATACATATTAGATTTGTCATATTTCTTATTTTCTTTAATCCACGATTCTACGACAGTTAAACCCTTTAATGGTTCACTATGTTCAAGGGTATGGTTATTGTTGTTTAAACTAGACATAAATAGCTTCTGTGCTTGTCTAATAGTTTCTTTGGTAAAGAATACATCATATTCCTCGTTTGTTTCCTTGTCTAATCTTGGTATCTTCTTATCAGGCACTAAAATCGCACCGATTAATTGTTTCTTTTCTTCATCTACTTTAGCTAATGATAAAAAGTCATTATTGAAGTATACAAAGTTTTCTTCTATCGCAGGGAATTTAACAACACTAATAGCATCAACGCCAAACATTTCGGCAGTTTCATCTATTATTAATTCTATAAGTTTTCTTTTTGTAGCCATAACACTAATAAATATAAAGTTTGTTTTTTTGTTTATAATGTAGCTTGTACATCTAGTTCTTGTTGCAACGCTTGGGCATCACTAATATCGTTTTCAACAACATACGCTTGTACAGGTTGTGGTTCACCTAATGCTGCTGTTTCTATTCCTTCTAAATTAGGTATAAGACCTTCACCACCTATTCCTGATGGCATAGCAGGAACATCAGCAGAACCACCACCGACATCACCACCACCACTATCACCATAAGGTAGTTTAGTTGCTTTAATTTTCTTAACATTCATCAGACCTGATAAAACTGCACCTGCTGCTACAGGAATACCCCATATCGGTCCAGCACCTTCAGGGGGTGGTTTTAATGCTGCTGCTGCTGCTGTATATGTGCTGATTAAAGTTTGTCCTATTGCTAATGCTTTACCTGCTTTACTTTCTTCACCAAATACAGAAGCTATTTGTCCCATTGTATTAGCAACTATATTTAGTTTTTGTTGTCCTGTTAGCTTAATTGTTTTAAGGTCTAAATCCTCACCATCTTTAGTTATTTTATTGAGTTCTTTTTGGGTTTTCTTTTTACCTGCAATCATTCTCTTACCTATTTCATCTTGCACACTTACCCTTTCTTGACCTGTTTTTTGTAATGTTATTGTAGTTTCTTTATTTGCGTCTTGAAATTCTTGATTCAATGTTGTTTCATTGATTAGTTGTTCAGACCTTTGCCCAACTATCCTTTCTTGTAAATCTACCAATTCAGTTTGTGCATTAGTTAATGCAACTTGTAAATCTACATTATCTTTATTTTTAGCTAATTCTTTTTCTGCTAATTCTACCTTTTTGTCTGCCAACAGTTTTTCGTCCTGAAACTGTTTTTCCAATATCCTTCCCAATTCTTCGTTTGCTGCTATTCTTTCTTCTACAGTTAAACTTACATCATCTCTAATCTGTCTTTGTAATTCAGCGTCTTTTTGGTATGTTAGTTGTAATTTTCTTTGTTCTGCTTCTGCTAATTTTACCTCATTTCTTAATTTAACAATTTCTTTTCCTAATCTTATGTTTCTTTGAATAGCTGTTTCAACCTGTTCATTATTTGCTTCATAAGATGAGGTTAATCCATCTAAATCTTTATTAGTAAATTTTCTTACTGCTTTGCCTATTTTACCAAAAAAATCAAAAACCTTTTGACCTCGTTCTACTACTGTATTAACTATATTTTGAAATGTAATACTAATAGTTTCTAATACAACATTAACAGCGTCCATTACCTTCTGATTTTTAGATAGTGCTTGTTGTAATGCTACAAATGCTGATATTACCAAACCAATACCCATAGCTTTTAAAGATAATCCAACACCCTTAACTGCCGTATCTAAAATGTTAAATCCCTTTGAAGACGCTTCAGCATTTACACCTATTGCTTTAGCACTTTTTGCAGTTTTCTTTGTTTCAGCAGTTACTTTTTTTAATTCTTTTGTCGCCTTTCCACTATCTAATTCAATAGGTGTTGTTCTTCTTAATTCAGCGTAAGTTATATCTACTTCACCCCTGACCTTTTTTAATTCATTTATTGCAGGTCTACCATCTAAATCTATCCTTATTATCTTATCTATCGGCATATTAATCGTATTATTTGTTTAAACATTCTTCTAAAACTTGTGTGGTATTCTTCCATACCATAAGCGAAATCTAATTCTTTGCCCTTATACTCTACTAACTGTAAATGGTCAATAGAGGGTATTATGATCTTTGCTGTTGCTTCTATATATTTTTTTAATTCCATACTAAGTAATCATAATTCATTAATACTATATTATTATAATCTTGATATAAAGCCCAATCTGTGCCATAAGGCAACGATAGATTATGTACATTTTGAACTGTGAAGTCAACTATTAATGTCCACGTTCTTTTCGTGTCTGTTTGACTATCATCTAAACCAAAATCAATAACACTTGTATCTGCATTTTGAGCAATATATAATGTTGCTGTTGTTGATAGTCCTGATTCTTTTATTGCCCATTCTGCTTCACCACCTGCTGTTCCTATCTGCGTAACAACACCACCCATTGTTTTAAATGCTGTGTTATAACTAAAACTTTCAGTTGTTCCAACTACATAAGTTGAACTTGTACCACCTATTACTGTTGCAACACCCCTTACCTGAATCATAACATTAGAATTAATAGGTAATTTAAATTCAGATGATTGTGGGTTGTTTTCAGGGTAGGCATAACCTCTTGTGTTTCCATCTGTGTTACCAACTAAAATCATTCTATGTACTTCACCATCTACTTGTGGTTTTGAACGCAATAGTGTCTTGTATTTAATCATTATATCATCACCAAATCTAGGCAATAGATTTTGTGTAAGTTTACCTCTATTAGCACCTGCTGAAAGTGGTAGATTTAATTTGCCCAACTTTCCTTGCATTATTGACTTTAACCCTACTTGACCTGTTAGTGAAATAGGTAAATCTAATTGTGATAAGCTACGTGGTGGACTTCCACCATTTGCTAAACACATACCTAAACCACCCTGTGTAAGTAAAGTATAATCAGGTTCACCACCAAACTCAATACAACATTCTTCTGTAATATACCATTGGGGGTCGCTTCCTACTGTAGGTTCATCACATCCAGGATCCTCAGCAGGACAAAACCAATAATACAATCCATCATCACCACCAAGAACATAAGGACAATTTAAATATCCTTCTTCTGTGTCAGTTACAGTATTTACTACTTTTAATAATGTTACTTTAGTTGATGCTTTAGTTCCAACTTGATAGTTGTGTATGTTTATAATACGCCAATATGAATCTTTTACAAAAATTTCATCATTAAATTGAAAGTCAAATATATCAACCTCATTCAAGTTAAAATATGCTTCCATTATTCTACTATCAGTAGAATAAAAAGAATCAAGGTATTGTCGCCAATATCTAAAGTATAAAGAGTTTTTTTGCCAACTTGGGTCGCCTGTACTAAATTGAAACACAGTTACATCACCACATTGAGGTGGTGCAAAATTCCATAATAAAGACCTATTGACAGCAGATAATTCATATTCATAATAGGGTGCAACATCATTGGTGTCAATATCATAAGGTGAACAGACAGGGTATTTGGTAAAGGACTTGGCACTTATAACACCTGTTGTTGGGTGTGTAGAATGCAAATAAATAGTAGCCGTTGAAAGTGAACCATCATCTTCAACAGCTATCTTTTTTATTGTTGTGCTTTCACCGTGATAATAAAACAACTTGGGTTTTGTTTCTTCTAGGGCAGCTTCAATTCCATCATCTGTTTGCTTATAGCTAATTTCATATTGTGCTATAACATTTACAAGTTGCGACCCTTGACTTGTGTCTGCATTCCTAAATACTTTCTGATTTATGTAAGGTGAAAATATAGGACTATTTTTAAGTTCGCCTGTAGCAAAATCGTTATTTATTCTGTCATTATAATACTTTCCATATACATTCATTTCTGGTGCTTCTTCCTTAATTGATTTATTCATTAAATCAACATCTTCTAAATCAGTTAAGCTAATAACACTTTTTTGCATTTCTGTTGTGTCTTTAGATATTATTTCTTTTGATATATCTAATTTTTTAGTCCAATCTTTTAGTGTTGAACCTGCTAAATAATCATCATAGGGTTCTATTAAAATGTTTGAAGCATCATCAGGGTCTACTAATAATACTAAATTAAATCTTTCAATTATATCTTTTAAAAATGCTTTTTGAGTTATGCTATCATCAATACATTGAGGTATTAAAACTTCATTATCGTATTGTGATGGATTATATGGAAGCCAATCACATTTAATTATATTATCACTAGGTGCAAAAAATTGGGTGTTGAATATGGGGTTGGTTGCAGTTCCAAAGGCACTCATAGCAGGTGCTTCAAATAAAAACATTATTGTTTCCCCTACTTGTGCAGATGATATATCCATAAAAATATTCAGCTGAGTTCCAACACCATTTGTACTATTGTTGAAGTTTACCTCTACAGTTGTAGTGGAATAGGGGGTACAGGTGGGACATAAAGAAGATACTGCTCTTATTGTTAGTGGTAAATCATCACCCCCCGCAGGTGCACCTTGTGCGGTTGGGTAAATACCTCTAACACGAGTTATAAATTGAAGATTAACAAAGTTCATCGTTGGACTTATTTTTGTTAATATAAAATTATCGCTATCCCAAACATTAGCATTATCATCAACCTCTACCCCTGCTTGAAAAATAGGCATATAGGTTGGTGCAACACCTGAATTAAAGGTGTAATTATCTTCATCCCACCCAAGAACAGCAACCCCAGGGTCGCCCTCTGCGGTAGCTTCTAAATATCCACTAGGCAATGCTATGGGTGTAATTTCTGTAGGTAGATTTGATGTTGGCAACGTATTTCCTGTTGTCATATACAACTTACTAAAATAAGAACCATCAATAAAAGTAGATTTATAAGAAAACCCTGCTCGTGCCATTATTAGCTTAAATAATGTTTTTAATTGTATTGCAGGTCTAAGTTGATTTATGTTTACAGCAAAGTTTCCTGCACTTGAATATCCTTCTTGTGTTTCAAAAGGCGTTGGACTTGCAGGAATGTATTCAGCTATATCAACATCCGACATATCTAAGTATTGCTTACTATCTTCTACAAAAAAGAAATTTTGTTCAGTTACCGAAAGTGGGTACATAACCTTTTGCACATTAGCAGATGTATCTCTTAGTGAAACACCATTTACATTGTCAAAATCATCAGCCGTTCCTTCCCAAGATGCTTTTATATTTTCATAAGTATAAGTGTGGTTCAGTTCATCACTATATGTTCCGTTGGTGTTTTTAAAAACTTCTTTTAATTTTTTTTCACCAATAGCACTAAATAGATCTGCTGTATTTGACATTAATACAACCTCATAAAGCTGTGCCTTTTGATATACTGCTTTTAGTTGTATATACCCCTCAAACTGTGGCACTGTTCCAACAAATAATATAGCACTAAATTTTGTTTTGGTGCTAAATACTAAGGTGCTTAAATTTACATTATACCAATTCTGAAAGAACTCATTATTAGCATCTGTGAATGGTAGTTTAAATGTTTGCGTATAGCTACCCTTTCTTGTTTCAGGGTTTTTAATATCAGAGAATTGAAAGTTGATTGAGATATTAGGTGCTTCTTGTAGCTCTAATTCATATCCCTTTTCAGGGTAGTAATATAAAGCTACTGTATCAGCTAGTGTTATTTCTAAGCTATATAGTGTTATACTTGTAGAACTATTTACAACTTTTATAACTCCATAAATAGCACCTGCTGCATCAACCAAAGTACCCCTTCCACCATTTACATAGGTTTGAGAAAATTCTGTTAATGCACTATCACCGGCTACTGTAATTGTGATTTCAGATGTTGTTGGTGAATAAGATGCACCACCTGAATTAACCGTACAACCTGACCTTGTTAGAGTTGGTCTATATGTAACTAATCTTACATTCATTAAGAGTTTGTATTAATAGGGTTAGCATATTCTATCTTGAATGTATATTGTATTTTTAATCTATTATTTACATCTGTCTTTTTAACAAAGTTAGTGTCCTTAATAAGAACAGGAACAGTATATGTAGTATAGTCATTTTCAATAAGCTGAACTTTTGTTGCCTTTATTAGATTCTCTAAGAAAACAGCTTCTTCTTCAGTTATCCAATCTGTGTTAATTGTTTCTGATAATATAACTGATGTTCTTCTTATCTTTTTGCCACCCTCAAAATTATTGTATGAATACATATCTTGACTAAACTCGCCTATCATAGTTTCATAGCTATCTCTATCTATTTTTAATGTTTGTGTTGATTTCATTTTAAAATTAAAGTAATCCCAACACCCCAAACTATTACGCCACGCTAATCGCCTTATTTCAAACCCCTTACAATTATCATCATCTTTTATAAAGTAATATATAGAGGACATTGCTGAACCACCTGAACTATCAAGGGCTTTTATTGTGTAGTAAGTCCAATCTGTGAAATTAGATGGTCTTGCAGCCGTTACAACACTTTGTGTTTCTAAGTTTTTCGGACCACACCCAAAGTATATTAATCTTTCTGTATCAGCATTAACTTCTGTTCCTGAACTTATTGGTTTAGCACCACCATTTGTGTTATTATTTATCAACTCTTGTGTGCTTCCAATTTGTGCATCAGCAGAATCATAATACTTAATTTGCCAATACCACCCTTTACAATCAAAATCATCTTCACCATTTAAAAAACCTACTGTGTGATAGTCGTTGGTTCTAACAGTATTAAACTTCCCTGTTAAATCTGCTACATCACTATAGCTAGAACGTACATCACTTAACACTAGTCTTTTATCACCATTTAATTGATAGCTGTCAAAAGCATCATCCTGAAGCCGTGTTGTTCCTCTAGCCACATTTAAATCTAAAGAAGCAGGTGTATAAAACAAAGTGCTAGTAGCTGTTGAAGATGTGTCTACACTAGGCGAAGCTGTAGCTGATTCTGAGAATTGTTGATATGCTTTAACGTAAACGGTTATTAACTGACTTGTGTTTAAGCTAAAGATTTTGGCTGCATCATTTGAACCCAACTTATGAATCGTGTTTGCCGTGGAATTATAATCTACAACTTGTGTTGATAGTTGTGTATTAACAATATCCCTAATATCAAATACTGCTGTAACATTAGCTGTACCTGTTTCATAAGGGTTTTGCTTTTGTTTTATTTTTCCTAATAATGTTCCTGTAGAATCTGTTAGCCGAATCTCTAATATAAATTTAAAATAAAATAAATCTGCAATACTTGTTTGCTTAACAGCATAAGGAATTATGGGTGTCCAATTTGTAATAACAGGCAATTCTACTGTTCCTGATATTGGTTTTTGTTCAAATGTTATTGTGCCTATCGCCATAATTTAATCTTTAAATGTTTTTTTTAATTCTATTTCTAAGTCATCAGCAAATGCTTGTAGTATTTTCTTTTCTTGTTTTTTTAATTGTGTTGTAAATGGTCTTGTAAAAAATTGTGTTCTTTCTAATCCTCTTTGGTATATTGCTCTTTGAATTAAGAACGCTAAACTTTTTCTACCTATAAATTTACCTTGTTTATCCCTTCCTGCCTTTAATGGTTTACTAACTATCCATCTATCTATAACCCCTCTTGGTGGCATTTTAGTAGAGTATTTAAAAGGGCTTCCTGCACCCCTCATTTTACCACTTCCCTTATGCCCACCTGCACCTCTTACGCCTTCATCTACAAACTGCCAATAATCTTCTGCATTACCAAATTCAAACTCTAATGTAACGCTATCTTTACCACTTGTAACTAAATAATCAAATTGATTATATAGGGTATTTCTACTTGTTGTTTTTTTCTTCTTTTTAAGAATACCACGACCTTCCTTAACTACGCTTCCACCTAGTTTCTGTAATGATTGTATAGTATTATTAAATTTCATTATGAATTAGGATCTACAGGAACAATACAAAGATTGTTAGGATTATTTACTTCCATACTAATAGTAGCTGACCAACCTGTAAGAAGATTGTCAAATCTAGCTGTAAATGGTTCTGCTGATATTGGTAATTCTAAAACTACTTCACCATCAACCCAACTCGTTGAATATAAACTTCTATGGAATTCGCTTATAACATCTTGTAAGATATTTAGGTTTTCACTTAATGTATCTACCCTTCCTAATCGTTCTTTATTAGGTGCATCACCTACTTCTTCATTAATCATATCTAATACATAT
>VTLG01008435.1_pt1 | contig 12057 bp, 16 predicted proteins | sample 4694571 | NCBI WGS metagenome assembly VTLG01 (sample SAMN12604809, study PRJNA352737) | marine metagenome | biome: ENVO:00000447; feature: ENVO:00000209|ENVO:00000569|ENVO:01000036; material: ENVO:00002151; isolation source: viral sequences binned using virsorter ... | reverse complement strand
GCGTTGCACTGTCCGGTGGTACTAGTCGGGATCTCAGGGTGGGTGGGTAGGGCCCCCCTGTACCTAAAGAACTTTAGGGGGGTATAAATCTGTCGATAGTGGGCCCATAGGGGGTGGGTACAGCACTCTAGCCCCACTCTACCTATTAGATGGGTTTTGGTGTTTAGTGTTGCTTTGTTTTTGGTCCTGAAGTATGTTCTTTGTATGGCGACTGCTGATTTGAGTAATAAGAAATTAAAATTTTGTAGGTATTGTTCGGAGTGGGTAACTGAGTATAAGGATAATCAGACGTATTGTGATCCTTGTTGGAAGGTGTATAAGCGCCGTCAGTATCATATTGCGAAGCATAAGACTCGTTTGATGGCTTCTCAGGGGAATAGGTGTGCTATTTGTGATGCTGATTTTACGTATATGGCGACTGGGAAGATTCATGTGGATCATTTGCATGGTGATCGGTATTTGATTCGGGGGTTGTTGTGTTTGCATTGCAATTCTGTGTTGGGTCATTCTTTGGATCGCCCTGAGATTTTGCGGAAGGCTGCTGCTTATTTGGAGGCGACTGAGGCTCGTCCTTTGGAAGATATCCTTGAAGAGCTTGATCGTGAGGAATCTATGAGTAAACTTAAGGGAGTATTCTAGTGAAGGAGAATAATGGCTGTTAAAGGCGATGATGTTACTGTTCAGAACGCAAGTGCTACTGTGGTCTGGACTGCTACGCAGGCTGCTTCTATAGATCATCCGAATCGTATTTGGGTTGAGAACCGTGATGGCTCTATTGTTATTACGGTTGGTGGCTCTGATGTTGCGGATGCATCTAATGGTATGAAGTTGGCTGCTGGTGCGAGGATAGGTCCGATTACTTTATCCCAGCCCCAAGAAAAATTGTATGCTATTGCGGCATCGGGTACACCGACTGCTTGTATTTTGGTGACAGGTATATAATGCCTAAGGTCGGAGGAAAAAAATATGCTTATACGAAAAAGGGCAAAGCCCAAGCTAAAAAAGCTAAAAGCAAAATGAACAGTGGCAAGAAAAGACGATATTGATTATGAGGAGCTACTTGGGCTTCTTGATTATGCGACCCCTGAAGAGACGAAGTATATTGAGCATTTGCTCTCTGCACGTGTTGCTCTTGCGTCTCCTTTAGATTATGCCTGCTACGTATCGCCTCAAACAATACGCTACAAGCACGTGCAGGTTGTGTCCGATTATATCCAAGCTCTCTGCGAATTCCGGCTCTATGGGTCGGGGGTTGGCCCAGTGGCTGATTGGTTCTATAGAACTGAAGAAGGAACGTACCCAATAGAAGGTCCTGATGAGCTTAGGGAGTTTCTAAGCGGTGAAGAAGGTAGCGCTGTTCTTGAGTTCTTTGGTTTGCATCCTGACACTGGTGAAAGGGTAGTTTTTCGGCTGGGCCTTTCTGCGCCCCCTCGTCACGGCAAATCTTGGATCACTACGTTACATACGCCAGGCTGGTATCTTTCTCGGTGGCCCGATAGGAAACAAGCTATAGTTACATACTCTGATGAGTTTTCTTGGGAATGGGGTGAGCAGATTAATCGTCAGTTAGATGAGAGGAATGGTTTTGTTAAGACGAAAGGAAACAGGCAACTTATTAGAGAAACCGAAAGGCTTGGTGAATTACGATTTGCTGGTGTGGGGGGGAAGCTTACTGGTACTGGGTATCACTTTGGGCTTATTGATGATCCTTTTAAAAACTCTGAAGAAGCATTATCGCAGGTTGCTAGGGACTCTAAAGACAACTGGTATGGGTCTGTTTGGTTAACTCGTAAGGAGCCGATGGCTGTTGAGGTAGTTATGTTTACCCGATGGCACGAGGATGATATATCTGGTCGTAGGATCTATGAGCCTGAGTCTACGATACCTCGTGATGATTGGTGCATTCTTGAGATGCCTGCTATTGCTTTTGAATCTGAGAATTATCCTCGTGAGAATTATAAGGATGTTATTGACAGGAAAGCTGGTGAGGCGCTTTGCCCTGCTCGTAAGACGTTGACTGAGTTGGAAAAGATACGTGAGGATGATCCTTTGTGGTTTGAGGCCATGTATCAGGGCAATCCTTCGTTAGAAGCTGGTGGTATTTTGTCTCCTCCGTATCATCATTGGCAGGAAGCTGGCACTCAGTACCGTTTAGAAATGGACGGTGGGGAAGCTTTAATGGTTCCTAAGAGGCATTGCGAGCGCTTTGCTGTCATTGACTTGGCAGCATCATTGAAGACTTGGGCTGACTGGAGTGTGTTGTCAGTTTGGGATTGGCATCGTGACACTCAAAATTTGGTACTTGTGCATTGTGACCGTAGGCGTGTTGAATCTTCACAGCATATTACATGGGCACAGGGCCTATGTAAGCAATGGGACGTGGAAGTTCTTGGCATAGAGGAACGGACTTTTGGCTTGACGCTTATTCAACATTTCCAACGAGCTGGTGGGTTCTATGTGCGCCCCCTCTTTCCGAAGGACCGTGACAAAGTTCAACGAGCGATTCCTTATGGCGCTGGAATTACTGCACAGCAGGTTTGGTTTCCTAAGGCAGCTCCTTGGTTGTATATTTGGGAACAAGAGCATAGAAACTTTCCCAATGCTAAACATGACGATATGGTAGACACAGGAGCATATGCGTGGGAAATGACTCGTTCAATGCCTGCTATAGCTCCGTATAAGAAAAAAATGCCAACTATAGAAGATCTATGCTGGCAACAGCTAGAAGAAAAAGCAAAAGAACCAGATTACTGGTCTATGATGATGAGGTAAATATGTTTAGATTAATTGAGGGTGGCGACTTTGGTATGGAAAGTGCTAATGTCGGGTTGTGCTATGTTACGTTCTTGACTAAAAAAGAAAATGACGTTGGTATTTTTAGAGGTCCAGCTATAGAAGAAGAAGGCTTTTTAGATGTTACAGTATCTTGTATTACAGACGCTGCCCAACAAGTAGGATGGAAGTCACCGGAGTCAGTTATGAAGTTGGAGAAAGCTTATGAAGATTTATCACAAGATCACCAACGAGCTCTTAAAGACTTGGCAAAAGCGAAAAAAGCACTAGGATTAGTCAAGGAGCTTAAGAAGTAGCAATGGCGAAACCAAAGACTGAAGTTGAGGAAATTTACGAAGAGTCTGTTAAGCATATAATGGGCCCTCTTCGCAGCTATTGGCTTAACCATGCGTTTGTTCGTGGCCTTCAATGGCTGCGTTGGAATACTGCTGTTACTCGTTTAAGCGAACAAGTCGAAGACAGAGACAGAGTGCAAGCTGTTTTTAACAAGATGCGAGCTAACCAAAGAACCATAATTGCTAACTTGACTCAAAGAGAGTTACGATTTGAGATTACCCCTACAGGGCCGGACGACGAATCGATCCGAGCTTCTCGCTTAGGTGAAGCTATCTTAAGAGATTTGCATACCTCTCAAAGGTGGGAAGTCATTAGAGAAGAACATATGGCTGGTGTGTGCAAAGGGGGAACTGGCGCTTTGATGGTGGAGATAGATCCTGATTCTAAGATGCCTACTGTGAAGCCATTGTCTTTAGCTGAGTTTATGGTAGAGCCAGGATCTAGAAATGCTGAGACAGCTCGTTGGTGTATTAAGGTAGAGGCGTTGCCTCCTAAGACGGTTAAGGCGTTATTCAATATGCGTCGTGAACCGCCTGCGGACGCTCATGCTGGTTTAGCTCCTTTTCAGCATAGGATGCTACATCATAGCTGGGGTAGCAATAGTACGATGCCGGAACTTACTAAAGTTCTTACGTACTACGAGCGTCCGATGGGACGAAGCAAAGGTGGTTTTCAAGTTGTCATCGATGGGAAAGTTGTGCAAAAAGGTGCATGGCCATTTCCTTTTGAAGACCGTTTGAATATTACTGTTGCACGTGAAACTGTTGAAGAGAATCAATGGTGGGGCACTACGTACATGGATGATGTACGTAAAGTACAAGTTATTCTAAATGGGATTTGGTCAGGAATAGCTGAGCACGCTAAAGAACTTGGCACTATTCGGGCTTTGTTCCCTGCTAGTGCTGAACCGTTTGTAGAGGAAATGACGGATAAGCCAGGTTTTCAACCTTGGCCAGACGGTGTGGACTTACCAGAATATTTAGAGCAACCACAGATGCGTCCGTGGTATGAAGCAGTTATAGATCGAGCAAGTTTGATGATAGATGACATCATGGGTGTCCATGATGTTTCACGAGGTTTAGCTCCTCCCAACATTGAGTCGGGAACTGGATTATCCATCTTGGCAGAAAATGACACGTCTCCCACAGGTCGTCTGATAAAGGAGACGGCTCGATGTTGGAGAGAAGTGGCTCAAATGAGTTTACAAATTTATCAAAAACTTCAAACGAAAGAAAGAACAATTACCGTTGATGCAGGTTATGGACCTGAAAGATTCCCTCATAAGGGATCTGATTTGTCAGCGGAATTTGACGTTCGCCTTCCTGCTGAAGGCATCACTCCAAAATCTAGAATAGGGATGATTCAGCAGGCTGATAAAATGCTGCAATTAGGCTTAATACAATCTCCAGCGCAATATATTCGTATAGCTGAACTGCCAGGATCTGAAGATTTACTTGCTGGTATTTCTCCTGATACGCATAAAGCTAGGAGAGAAAATTCTGATCTAGCTAGGGGCCAAATCACTAAACCTGACTGGCATAAGAATGATGATCATCAGATACATATTGCTGAGCATCAGGCTTTTATGTCTACTCAGAGGTGGGAATTATTGCCTGAAAGAATACAGAAGCTGTATCAGGACCATGTGCAAATGCATAAGAATTTCCAAGCTGAAGGCAGAGCCCAAGAAATTCAAATGGCTGGCATGGAAGCAAGAGCAGAGCAGGCTAGTGGACCAATGGACATGAGCGCTATGGGTGGTCCTCCTAATCAACAAAGACAAGGACCTCCCCCTGCGCCTCCGTCCACACCCACAGGGGGAGGTCCCCCACAAGGGGCCGAATTCAATATGAACGAAACTATGCCAGCAGGACAAATGGTTCCTGATGCGGAAAGAGGAGTTGACGCTTTAATTCAACAGTTGGGATAAAATGTGGCAGATTTTGAAAAGGAAATTAAAAAATTACGTGAGGAAGCTGCGAAGTATAGGACGCAGTTAGCCCCATATAAAAAAGCTTTTGGCAATATGGAACCTGATGCAATAGAATGGTTATTGCGTTCGGTTGAATTAGTTACCGAAGATCCTAGCGAAGCAGGTAAAAGGTTTGCTACGCTAGCTTATGGAAACCTTGGAGAGTACGAATTTAAACAATGGATTCAAGATGTCGTTTACGACGGTGAAACTGAAGTAAATGAGGATGAAGATGAATATGAACATAATGAAGATTATGGAGAGGAAATTATGACAGATACAATGGGTGGTTCTGATGAAATGCCTGAATGGGCAAAGAAATTAGAAGAGCGTGTAACAGGTGTTGTTCAAGCTGTGGAAGAGCAGAGTAAAGAACGCCAAGTTATGGCTGATCGTAAAGAACAGTTTAAAACAATTAATGATACTGTTGCCAGTCTTGGTTACGATGTAGATTCGTGGCAAGGAAAAATGGTTCTTCAAGTAGCTAGTCAAGAAGTAGATGTAAATGAAGACGTGGTGACACGTTTGGAAAAAGCTTCTGAAATAGTTAAAGAACGTTTGGGTGATAGAATTGAATCTCAACCTTCTGAAACTGTGCAAATAGGAGCTGCAGAAATAAAGAATGATATTGAAGTTCCTGCTACTGGAGGCCAAGTAGGTGGGGGTGGAATACCTAATGTAAATGAGGATACTCCGATGTCTTTTGGTGACGCTGACGAAGCTTTGATGAATCTTATGAAAAGTCAAGTTGGACAATGAGTATTCCTACCGCTGGCAACTGGGTCAGGATAAAAGAATTACATCCTAAGATGAAATACCGTCTTGAGAAATTCTTTGCCGACCCACGTATCAGGGGTAAAGTTGTGGTTAGTTCAGGTGTACGTACCTATGCTCAGCAAAAAGATTTGTATAGAAGATACAAAGCTGGGACATTTCCTAATTTGGTGGCTAACCCAGATCGTAAATTCGGAGGCGGTTTCCAAGGCTCGTGGCATATGCAACAGCCGAATCACCCTGAAGGAGCCTATGGTTTTGCTGTTGATTTTAGAATAATTGGCAGCATTACCACAGGTACGATTAATAAAGTGGCTAAAGAGTATGGTCTAGTTAAAACCGTACCTTCGGAGTGGTGGCATCATCAAGCTTACGGATACCGCCATGATACTAAGAAATATGATTGGTACCCAGCTTCTGCGCTTGAAGGCAAAAAAGAAAAGAAAGCACAAGTTGGAGCCACAATAATGGCAAAGACAGATCAACGTTCTGCTTTTGAATTTATTGGTGAAGCCATGAAAACAGTGGTACGTAAAGGCGCTAAAGGTCCTGAAGTTGAGTTAATACAAAACCGTCTCGCTAACAAAGGATATAGATTAACTAAATATCCATCTCGTAATACTGGCGTTGACGGCCACTTCGGATGGTATACTCTTAGAGCGTTAAAGCAATTTCAGAAAAAATCTGGATTAAAGGCAGATGGAATATGTGGGCCGAAAACATGGAAGGCACTTATGTCATGAAGAGAATAGATTATAAAGATATGGGCGAAAGAGTTGTAGCTACTTTTCTTCAAGCCTGTGGTGGTACTTTAGGCACTAATTCAGTGATAGATATGGGTGTGACAGAATGGAAACTTATACTTGCCAGTGGATGCGCTGCAGTATTAAGTTTGCTTAAAGGATACGCAGCATCAATTCTAGGGAAGGACGGATCTAGCTCGATATATACACGAGTGGAACCAGACGAGTCTGACTTGGAAGAGATGTATGGCGAGGTTGACGCTTACTAAAAAGCATTTTCAAGTCCTAAGTAGAGCTTTATTAGCTGCATTACTTGGCGTTGTATGGTTTGCGCCTGCAGCTCAAGCTGAAACTGTTTGTGAAACAACTGATGATGGTTGGGAATGTACAATAGTTGTAGATACTGTTGGAGAAGGACCTGAATTTACTTTTGTAATATCAGAAACTACTGAAGTTAGTATCACAACTTATACTAGTTTAACGTGCAATGACCATGGATCGGAGAGTGATAGTGCGGACCCTTATATCTACTTATATGACGATAATGAAACGTTACTTTACCAAGATGATGATTCAGCTCCACATAACAATGGAACGAATTATTGCTGGGATTCCCACATACAGGAAACCTTAGAAGCTGGAACTTACGTTCTTAGAGCGGATGCGTATGATGAAGATACAACTGGGACTTACTCTATGGATATATCCGGTGGGGAATGGACGGTTCCCTTACCAGAGCCGACTCCTACTCCCGATCCGACACCCACCCCAGAACCAACGGCAACGCCTGAACCAACTCCTATTCCTCCAAGTCCGACACCGCAACCGCCAACCCCAGAACCAGAGCCAACACCAATACCAACACCTGAACCAGAACCAACACCTACTCCTCAACCCTACCCAACTCCTGAACCTGAACCTGACCCAAGTCCTGAGCCAGAACCAGAACCCACATTACCAGAGGAGCTCCCCACCCCACTACCATTGCCTGAACCCAGCCTACCTCCACTCCCAGAGCCAACATTACCAGTATTTGAGATGCCGATAATAGAAATAGAGGAATTAGAATTAGACCCATGGGAAGAGGATATCATATGGGAGGATTTGGAGTTAGATGAATACGACTTTGAAGAATTGGAAATTGAAGAGATTGAGGAAGAAGAGATTGAAATTTTACTTGAAGAACTTGAAGGGGAATGGAGTGACGAAGAACCTTTAGAAGAGCTTGAAGAGGAGGAAGAGTTTGAGATAATAGAAGAAGATGAAATACTACTGGAGGAACCCGAATATGAAGACCTTGAAGTGGATGATCTCTTTGAGGAAGAGGCAGAACTTTTGGATGAAGTATTATCGAACCCAGAGGAAATTGAAGAATTTTTTGAGGATGTCATAGAAGATAATCCAGAATTTTTTGAAGAAGCCGAAGAAGAACAGTTAGAGGAACTGTTTGAACGTGCTCCAGAAATATTCAATGAAGCACCTGATGAAGTCAAAGATGAATTTGAAGAATCAGTAAATATCTTTGAAGGTGGCTTTGACGATTACGTCGCAGAAGATAGCACCATTACGGTTGAAGAAAGGCGTGTTGTTGTAGCAGCGACAACTATAAGTGCAGTAGCTGCAGCAAGACCATCAGTATTATCTACTGGTGGACCATCCATCACCATAGCAAGGAGAAGAACATGAAATTTTTGAAAAAATTTATTCAAGAAACAACTATGCTCGGCTGGACTATCGGTGGAACAGGACTCGTCCTCATCACTTTAAGCGGTGAAACACGTGAGTACGGCATCTGGATTTCTATCGCTAGTTTTGTCGTGCATATGGTCGGAGCCCTAATAAATTGGGACAATGATTGACATATTACGATTAGATGACGTATATTACATTTAGGTAGCAGGCTACCGAGTTGCGTCAAAGCAGGCTTTGACTTACACGAAATGACATATTAAACACTATCCACAGGAGTAGCAATGGCATCAACGTCAACTACAACGCTGGACGCAGCTCTAAAGGAATACTATCTTCCTCCGGCTCGTGAACAGCTAAACAATGAAAACATGATGCTTGCTCAGATTGAACGGACTTCTCGTCACGTTGAAGGTCGCCGAGCCGTACTATCCTTGCATGTCAGCCGTAACAGCGGTGTTGGTGCTAGGGCAGAAGGTGGGCAACTTCCAACAGCAGGAAGCCAGGGATACGCAGAAGAGCGAGTATCTCTCGCATATAACTATCTGCGAATCAAAGTATCTGGTCAAGCAATGAAGGCAACAGCAAGTGACGCAGGTTCATTCGTGCGTGCGCTTTCATCTGAAATGACACAAGGTGTTAACGACCTCCGTCGTGACATCAACCGTCAAATCTTTAACGATGGAAACGCAGCAATCGCACAATGTGCATCTGTATCTACAGCGACAATTACACTTACCAGCCCAACAACACAACAACTGAATCAACTTCATGTTGGTATGTTGATTGACGTTGGTACAGTATCTGACGCTGACGCTAAAGGCGCTGGACTTGAGATTTCATCTATCGATAAATCAGCAGGTACAGTAACCTTCACATCTAACCCAACAGCAGGGGTCGGCACTTCGCACTTCCTATTCAGGCAGGGCAACAAGAAAGATGCTGACGGTTCTGGAGCAGACGCTGCTGACGGCGCAGGAACCTACGAGCTTATCGGTCTAGCAAAGATCGTTGGAGCTGCAGGAACCTCCCTTCACAACGTAGACTCAAGCACACATTCCCCTTGGCATTCAACAATTAACAGCAACAGCGGTACTAACCGAGCTGCAACTGACACACTCTTTGAAAAAGTCATTGATGACATTGACATCGAGTCTGCCAAAAGTCCTAACCTTTGTGTAACAACTAAAGGCGTGCGACGAAACTACGCAGCCCAGTTAAAGAGCATGAAGCGATTCAATGACGGAGCCTCTCTCACCCTGAAGGGTGGTTTCAAGGCTTTGACCATTGACTGCGGAGATGTCTCACTACCACTAGTAGCTGATCGTGATTGCCCAGCAAATATTGCATACCTACTCAATACCAGCCATCTGACACAACATGAAATGTCAGACTGGGAATGGGCAGACTATGACGGTGCTGTGCTAAGGAATACCTCTGGTTACGACCAATGGGAAGCCTTCATGTTCAAATACCATCAGCTCTGTACTGACCAGAGAAATACACACGGTAAAATCGCTGACCTATCGGAGAGTTAATCATGGCTCTAACGATATCTAACGAAGACCGTAGGATTATGGGAGACAGGGTAGTCATTGACGCAAAAATTGCGTTTGATGATAGTTACCCAACAAATGGTGAAGCTTTGGCTAACACAGATTTTTCTGGGTTACACCAAATAGATTCACTGATTGTTCACTCAACTAATCTTGCGCTATACCGTGTTATCTGGGATGACACCAATAGCAAGCTCAAAGTATACAAAGAAGACGGTACTACCGGCAAAGAAGCCGAAGTAGGGAATACCGACGACATAAATACTTTGCGTTGCTTGGTTCAGGTAACAGGCAAATAACCTCTAAACTAGAGCCAGCAGGGTTTTTATCCTTTCTTCCCTGCTGGCTTTAGGAGGATTATGAACACCAAACGAGCTGAGCTAACTAAACGCATCCGAGAAACCAAACTCATAGGAAATGATCTAGCAGATGTTATAACTAAAGGATCACCAGCTATGGGTTGGGAAGGCGATCCCTTCCTTATGGTTTGTTGGAACAAAGAGTTAGACAGAATTGAAATATGGGATGAAAGGAACGGAGCCGGTAGGGAAACCCTAGTCGGCTCTGCCCCTTTTAATCCACCACCAAATCCTTACCAAATGGTTCAATATTTGATGATGCGTGATATGTCACGTAAATCAATAGACGAAATAGTAAAAGAAATCGACGATCATAATGATAAGATATTTGCAGACAAAGCTAAAGCTGACGCTGAACGCTTAGAAGAAGCAGAAGATCGCATTGAATTGGCATATACCAAAGAAATGGGATTCAAGGGAAGATTATACTAATGGCTGGAACACAAGACAGAGGAGTATTGAACGCAAGGTTACGAGCGAATAATCCTAACGTCAGAAAACAAAGAAGAAATAATCAAAAGCCACGAAAGAATCTTCCTACGAGCCAGCCTGCTCAGATGCCGAAAGTCCAAGAGCCAGTAACAGGCAGACTGCAACAGATGCCTGATGAAAGTCTGGATGCTCGTGTTGAACGAATGCGACAGCCAAGTACGGCAGGTCCAGTGGAACCAACTCAAGTAGAGCCTGATAAATTTGCAGGGATGCCAACTATTTTTGATTTCGATCCAAAAACAAGAGCAATGCTTATTGCTTCAGTAATTAGAGAAATGCAAAATAACCCTGAATTGATGAACGAGGACTGGTAATGACGACAGCAGCAAATCTAATAATATCAATTAGAAATAGGACTAACCTTGCTACTGATGACGCTAGAGTATCAGACGCTAATTTATTAGACTTTATAAATGCAGCTATTCAAGATTGTGAATCACAAAAAGAATGGCCATGGAGAGAACATATAGAAACTATCAGCATAACTAATGGAGATAACACGTACACTCCTGCTGCTGATTGGAAAACTACTTTGTCCCTTACGCTGGATGATCCTCCAGCGGTATTACAACGACGAACATGGAAGTGGACAAGGAGATTAGCATGGAGCGACTTAAAAGGTACGCCAGTATATTATACAGATCATGGAGGGCAATTTTACCTGTACCCAGTACCAGATGCTGCGTACACGATGAAGCATCGGTTTCTAAAAACTGTGGGTGTCCTTGCTGCGACAAGTTCAAGTGTTGCAAGTCCTGACTGGTTTGATCCAGTTATCGTAACAAAAGCTTCTTCGTATGTAGCACAGAAACTACGTGATAGTGAATTGTATCAAATGCTTGAAACACAGTATAAGCAGCAGATCAGAGGTTTTGCTGATGATGTAAGTAGAACATATGAACCAGTAACAGTAAGTACACGTAGGGACTGGGAGTATGGATAATGCCTACAGAACAGCCAGAGGTTGTAACTTATAAGAATTGGAAGTCAGGCCCTTGGCATTCTTTAGGCCCTGATTATGGTCCTGAAAAAGGGTTTAACTACGATTGTGTTAATATGCAAGTGTACGCTAATGGTTCGTTAGGGCCTAGACCTTGCCTTAAGTCAATGTTTAGTGATATTTATCTTATGAGTGGCGCTTATCAAGGCTTTGCTGCTGCTATTTGGTTTCAGGAAGATGATGCTGGAGGGCAAGCATTAAACACGTCGGCAGCTTCAGACGCTACATTTCTCCCGATAGAACTAACTGGTACTAGTAGCTTGAAACGTTTGTATGACCATAGTGCTGATGCTGCTGTTGGTGGCAGTATTACTGTTGCTTGGGATACTTTAAGAACGCCTTT
>VTLG01001440.1_pt1 | contig 12059 bp, 6 predicted proteins | sample 4694571 | NCBI WGS metagenome assembly VTLG01 (sample SAMN12604809, study PRJNA352737) | marine metagenome | biome: ENVO:00000447; feature: ENVO:00000209|ENVO:00000569|ENVO:01000036; material: ENVO:00002151; isolation source: viral sequences binned using virsorter ... | reverse complement strand
GTACAACTGATGTTATCTTAACTCATGCAGCCACATCTGGTTATGCAGCTGGTGAAACATTAACTGGTTCAATTTCTGGTTGTACAGCAACAGTTAAAAGTGCTGTTTCCACTACAATAACAACTGCAGCCGTAACTAATGCTAAGAAGTTTTTAGATGGTGAAAATATAACAGACGGTTCTAATGTTGTAGCAGTTTCTGCTGTTCAATATGGTTTTTCTAAACTTGCATCTGGTAAAGAAGAAAGATTTTACATCGCACCTCTTATTGAAATTGAAGGAGAGGGTGAAAATGCAAGTGGTATGCTTCGTCTTAATGGTGAGACTGGTTATGATACCAGTACAGGAAAACATTATCCAGTAGGTCAGGCTGCTGTTAGTGCGGCTGCATTGGATGTTGTAATGCATACCAATGGAACTGGATATAGAAATATTGATGTGAGAAATGATACTGATGGAACACTAAACTCTCATGTTAATATTAAGTTTGGAAAAGCAAAGGTTGGTGCAACGAGTGGAGACTCAACATCAACTGGTACAACAGTTATCAATAGTCTTGCACGAAAAATTGTTAATGCAGCTAGAATTTCTTCAGTAACACCTTATGGTGGTCATTCTTTTGATAATGTTTCTGAGTTATATGGTTATACTATTATGATTAATCAGAACTTTGTCGGTACTGAAAGTGGAGTTGCTGATGCAGCTAATGATTTTAGACAAATTGCACTTGTACAAAATCCATTGGAACAGCACGCTACTCTTGGTTCAGAGACTATTGCTGATCAGACTATATATAATTCTTATGTACGATTAGAGTTTGCTGGAGATGTTACATCTACGGTTCAAGTAGATGATTTAATTACAGACCAAGCAGCTGCAACTGATGAAGTTACTTTATCTGGTCGTGTAGTTTCTGCAACTTATATTAGTGGAACTGATGGTAGTTCAAATAATGTAACACGTGTTCTTCTTGCAGAAACTGTAGGATTTTATAACAAGAGTTATGCAGATGTTTACTATTTAAATGATAGTCGATATTTGTATCTTGCAGATGATGTTAGTGCAAATAGCAACCCACACACTGCTTTGACTTTATCTACATTTTTTGGAGCCAATGGTGCTGATTCAGATTCTAACAAAATTTACTATAGAGGTCTTAATTCCAGTGCTTCAACTGTAAGTCGTGGACTCAGACATTTGAGTGGAGATATGATGTATATGGAAAATCGTGCTCCTATAACAAGAGCTTCCGACCAGACAGAGAATGTGAAACTCATTATTGAGTATTAGGACATCTAAATATAACGAAGGATTACCATGTCACAAAGAAACCTTATAACCAATTTTAATGCTTCGCCATTTTATGATGATTTCGATGAAGCGAAGAAGTTCTTACGAATACTCTTTCGTCCTACTTATCCGATACAAGCAAGAGAATTAACACAGCTTCAAACTATTCTAAGTAATCAGGTAAGTAAGTTTGGTTCATCTATCTATAAAGATGGATCAACTGTAACTGGTGGTAGTTTGAGTTTAACTGATGTTGTATCAATAAAATTACCAACTGGTACGGTATTTACTGGTGGAACTAATAATTTAACAAGTTTATTATCTCAAAGTGATGCTGGTACAGGATATCAAGTTAATGATGTATTAAAATTAAGTTCTGGTGCTTCTGATAGTATACTTGCAACCATAGGTTCAGATAGTACATTTACTTACGAATTAGTAAATAATGTTACTCCAGCTGGTTTTTTTGGTAAAGTTCTCACAGAAAATAGTACTGTTACAAGTGGTGCCCAAAACGCACAATTTGAAGTTAATCAAAAGATAACTACATCTACAGTCCCTGCTTATACAATTGTTCATAGTGATGCAAGTGATTCATCATTTACAGTGGATGAAACTATTACACAAACTCATGCTGATACTACTACTGCTACAGGCGTAGTACTAACATCAACTCATGATGCAGATGCTGATACAGTAACAACAGTATTAATTGGAGATACAGTTACTGGTACTTTTGATACATTAACAGCTGCAGTTGGTGGAACTTCATCAAGGAGTGGTACTCCAACTTCTGTAACAGTAGATAAACGAGAAGAAAATCCAGTATTCAGAGTACAAGGTTTTACATCTGCTACAACAGGTGATCTTAATCCTACTATATTTGGTTCATATGAAACAGAAGATGAGTTTATTAATGGTGATGAACTTCGACTTCTTGGTTCTGATGATAGTACTATTTCAACTACAAGTTTAGGAACATTACCATCTGGAACTATTCAGTATGATTCACAGATAGCATCGGTTACTGAGGGTTCGTTCTATACTAATGGTTTCTTTGTACAGATAGATCAACAGTCAATAGTTCTCAATAAGTATGATAGAGATATAACTGCACGAATTGGATATGATGTTGGTGAAGTTACAGTTACTGAAACTGATGACCCAACATTACTTGATAATGCAACTGGTGCTACTAATGCAAATGCTCCTGGCGCTCATAGATTTAAACTTTCATTAACTTTAACTTATAAAACTGATTTAGCAACTAATGATGATGTTGCGAATACATCCGATATTAATTTCTATCAAATAGGTAGAATTGAAAGTGGTTCAATGGTTGATATTAAAGCAAGAGCTGCTGGTAGTTCTATTGCATCTTCAATCGCAAAGAGTATTCATGATGTTAATGGAAACTTTGTTATTAATCCATTTATATTCACAGTTAAAGAAAATTCACAATTTACAATAGACCCAACATCTCATACAGCAGGTTCTGCAACAATTAGAGCAACTACATCTATTAAAACTCTTACTGCAGCTGACCTTGCTGGCAAGACAATAGAAGCAAGTGGAGTTCCATTAAAAATTCTTAGTGCAGTACAGAACCCAGCTGGTAGTACTCCTGCATCTTCATATACAGATATTTTTGATCTAACATTACAAGATGTAAGTAGTGGTACTGTTGGTGGGGCTGTTCCTTCTTGGTTGACTACTGTTTCAGAATCTGCATTAGATGTTAATGATCCAGATAATTTTCAAGCAACAGTCGCACCTGGCCTTGCTTATATTGATGGATTTAGATATGAAACTGTCGCACCTAAGAAACTTGACTTAGAGAAAACAACAACTTCTAAACACGTTTCAGATTCGTTTACATTTTCCACAAACGTATCAAGTGGTAACTATCTTCCAGTTACATATCAGAGTGGAGAGTTCATTGCAGCTGACTTTGCATTTGGAACAAAGGTTCTATTATTCTCAAGTAAAGAGGGTGGTGCTAAGGGTTATGCTCATGGTGGTATGGAAAAGAGAGCAATTGGAACTGCAAGAGTAAAACAACTTCGTAGAGATCCTGTTGGTGTTGCAGCTGCAACATTCGACACATTAGAAGTTTATCTTTTTGATATTAAATTCAATGATGGTTCAACTGCAACAACTCCTGGCCCAACTACAGCAGGAACTGCATTAACCAGAATAACAAGAACAGTTAATGATACAACCAATTGGGCCGGTGGTACTGCAAATGGTACAGTAAATACTGCTGGTCAGAAGGTAGTTCAGTTTGCGAACTTAGCTGCAACTGTTACATTTACTGATGGTGATCCAACTACTGTATCTGGAGGAACTGCTGACTTTGATACTACGGTTAAAGCAAATGATTGGATAGTAACTGCTGGTGGTAAATATTATAAAGTTAATACTATAACTGATACCAGTAACTTAGAGATATATGTAAGTGTTGGTGATGCTGATAGTGCTGGTATTGATGGTACTGAAAATAATGTAGCCGCATATTTAGCAAATGAAAATCTTCTTGGTGCATCGTTTGTTCATGAAGGTGTTAGATATCGAATAGTAACAGTTGATAACAACTCTAATCAGGTTACTTTAAATATCAATCTTCAAGATGAAATTGCTGATGATACAGTATTGAATTTTGATTTTGATTCACGAAATATTAAATCAATACGATTTGGGGTTAATGATAATACTCATGCATCTGCTGATGGTGCTATCTATGATGTTAATAGTAGTGCAGAAGTTGCAGATGCAAATAGTTATTCTGCTACACAACTTCAGGAAACTGATAAGAAGAAATTAATATTTCCTATATCTGAACGATATGTTGAGTCAATAAAAAATACAACTGTTATGTATTACAAAACATCTGCATTAACATCTAATGGTAGTGGTGTATTAACTCCATCATTACTTAGTTCTTCAAATGGTACAGAAAGTATTGTTCAGGATATAAACCAAGTTCTTATTACTAATGCAGCTACTGGTGCTCATATAAGTGCAACTGCTATTAGTTCCAGTACTGTTACTTGTGGTACTGCAAGTACTGCTATGTTAGTATCAGTTCCTGTCATAAGAACTTCAATACCAACAGGTGGTTTTGATGGTGACCTTTCTATTCCTACTGATTACATATTTGGTAATATAGTAGATACTGACTTGTTTAGTGCAAGTAACTTTGTTGATAGTGCAGCTGGTCAAGTTAGAATACTTGCTGGTACATTTGCAGACGGTGCAGTTACAAGTACTGGTGCTAAGAACTGGAAACGAATTGGTCTTACTGGTGTAACTAAGTTGGTTAAGGTATATGAAGAGGTTGGTGCTCAAAGTGGTAGTGACAATTCATTAACTGATACAGCTAAATTTACAGATATAACAAGTAACTTCGATATTGATTTTGGTCAATATGAAGAATATGTTGATCAAGCAAAGATTGCATTAAAAGCTGGTGCTTCTATTCCATCCCCATCACAAGATTTAATAGTTGTTGTGGATAGAGTAAAAACAACAACTGATAGTGGTGGTGGTAATATATTCTATAGTGCAAATTCTTATTCTACATTATATAGTAGTTTAATTCCAGCAGTTGATTTTGGTGAGACTCTTGATTTCAGAAGATGTGTTGACTTTAGGCCACGTGTTGCAGAAACAGCTGCTGGTACAAATACAGCTACAGTTGGTGATCATTCATTAACATTTACTGATACTGCTACCGTACCTTTTGCTTCTAATACTAACACCATGACAGGACAAATAACATCTTATTATGGTCGTAGAGATAAGCTATTAATTACAAGTGATCTTGATATGGAGATTGTACAAGGTAAACCAAACCCAACTCCAGAATCACCAGAAGCTGATGCAAGATCTTTGGTATTGTATGATGTTTCAATTATACCATATTCACTCAAGAAAACAGGTGTAAATGTTAAGAGTATAGATAATGCACACTTTACTCAGAGTGATATTGCAAGAATTAATGAAAGAGTAGAAGACCTTGAAAAAGACACACAATTAGATAATGTAGAAAATGCTATTTTGTCTGCTGAAGTTAATAGTAGTACCAATACAAATTTATTTAAAACTGGTGTATTAGTTGATTCATTTAGAAATCTTGATGTCGCATATCCACAATCAGATGATTTTGTTGCTTCATTAGATCAAACTAAAGGGATATTACGTCCTGCATTTGATACATATTGTCTTTCTGTTGATTTTGATGAAAATGATGCATTATCAACTGCACAAGAAACACCAGATGGTATTTTACTTGCTCCATTAGATGATACACCAAGTGAGACAGTAATAAAACAGGTAACAGCATCTAAAGCAGAAAATATTAATCCATTTAATGTTACTACATTTGAAGGAACAACAAAAATGTTTCCAGAAAAAGATTTCTGGAAAGATGAGAAAATATCAGATGTTGTTATTCAAGACCAAAGTAATGCAGAGGCTTGGAATACCATAATGAATGGTAAACAGAATCGTGTTGAATATGGTTCTTGGGAAACAAAGTGGACTGGACATGAAACACGAGAAAATCTTGGACAGACACTTACTAACTGGATGGTGCCTCCTGGCCATAAAAAGAAGGATAGATTTAGAACAGGTCGTAAACTAAAAGAGATAAGAAAAATAACTTATAAAGCAGAAATTAGAGAAAAGACAATAGGTTCAAATATAGTAGACCAATCGGTTATTCCATTTATGAGAAAACCACCTAATGGTTCATATGATTATTTCACTGCTGATTCTTGGGGTGCGAAGAAATCTAATAAAACACGTGCTGGTATTCATTTCAATGCTGAAGGTATGAAACCAAGAACTACTGTCTATCCATATTTTGATGGAACGGCTATCATAGATAATATTAGACCAGCTATTGTTATAAAGGTTGCTAATAATTCTACAAACTTGGCTGTGTATGGTACATCAACAACTGATAATTGGGAAGGTGGTGCTCGTGATATTGGTGCATCATTCGTTGGTGGTTCTAAAAGAAGTACAGTAACATTATCTACATCTGCTGTAACAGGTGATGATGCTAAATGTATTCTTGTTCTTAAATCTGCTGATGTAAATAGTTTATATTGGCACGTTGTTCCTCCAACAAGAGCTAGTGGATTATATGGTATAACAAAAATAGCTGATTTTACTGGTGGTGGAAGTGCGAGTACAATTGCTATAGATGGAACTTCTATGACTATAACAGGTATGGTAAGACCAAAATTAGCTGGTGAGTTTAGAATGAGAACTGATCCAACTGGTGCTGTTGGTGGTATTTTTGAAGTACCAGCACAAACATTTGCAACTGGAAATAGAACACTATTATTAACAGATAGTACAACTTCTGATATAACAAGTGCAAAAACATATTCCAAAAGGGATTTTAGTTCAAGTGGTATGAAATTGACAGTAGAAAATCAAATACTTCAAACTCGTGTTCCAGTAAAACACGTTGATGTTAGTTACGAAGATGGCGGTGCTGTTAGTATGCACGTCGGCACAGTTAGTTTTTAAAATAGGAATTATAAAGGTATGGCACAAAAAAACTTAAATCCACTTGCACAAACATTTAATGTTGACTCTGAGAAATTTCCAGCTGGATTCTTTCTTCATTCTGTTGATTTATGGTTTTCAAGTAGAGACAATTCTGTTCCATTAAAGGTTCAGGTAAGACCAGTAGTTAATGGATATCCTCATGCAAATCAGGTTGTTCCATTTTCTGATGTATTAGTTAAACCTCATAGAATAACTGTTACTGAAACACCATCATTGAGTAATGCTACTAATATAAAATTTCCAACACCACCATATCTCACACCTAATGAATATGCTCTGGTTATTCTTGCAGATTCAAATAAGTATGAATTATTCATATCTCGTATGGGTGAATTTGTATTAAGTCAAACTACTGGATTAGCAACACAAAGTGTTATTTCTGCACAACCATTTTCTGGTGTTTTATTTAAGGCATCAAATAGTTCTACATTTTTACCTATTCCAGAAGAAGATCTTATGTTTAAAATTAATAGATGTAAGTTTAAAACTGGAACATTTAATGCATTGTTAAATACACAATTTGATGATGACCAAACAGAAAAATTGGCTGCAGCTCCTATTTCAAAGCAAAACACTATTCATTTTAATCATGATAGTACTGGAAATGCAGGTAAATTTACTTATAATGCATTTAGAGTCAATGCTCTTGAAGTAAAAGATTCTAAAACTGTAACTCAACCAACATATCAGTATTTGGATAGAATTATGACTGATGAGGTTACTGGTGCATCAGCGGCTTCAACATCATATAAAGATTTAGAAGTTAATAAAACAATTTTCAGAGATAAATTATCGGATGATGCTATTTCGTCACCAGATAATAGAACTGGTACTGGTATTGTAGAAGAAGACCAAACAGATTCATTTAATATTAAAGCTAGTTTTGGATTAGGTGATGATATTGTATCACCAATAGTTGATACTCAGCAAATGAATGCAATATTCATACAGAATGTTATTGATGATGTAGAAATTAATCCTGCTGTAGATATTACTATTAAAGATGGTGGTACTGGTTTTGCTGTAAATGACGAACTTCTTGTATATAATAGTGACTTAGGTACAGTTCCTGCATTGACTAATACTACGACAACTAATGCGGCTTGTCAAACTGGTTTGAAGGATGGTAGAGAAACTAATCCTGGCAAGTTAGTAGTTAGTGCAATTAGTGGTATAACTATAACTGGAACAGTAGCTACAGCTGCATTTAAAGTTGGTGAAGTGGTAGAACAGGTAGTATCTGGTACTAATGCTAAAGGAACTGTTATTGGAACTACTGGCGCAAGTAGTGGTTCAGGAGAAATATCAGTCCTTGTAACTCAAGATGCATTTGAGACTGCTAGTGGTACACATACTAAGGTTATTACTGGAGCAACTTCTGGTGCTACAATAGGAGCTAGTAATTCTGCTATCACTATTGATACAAATGCTGGTGGTATTTCGACACTTAGTCATCCAACATCTGCAAATGATGCAAATAGACCAAGAAAACTTACTGGTGCAATTAGTATAGGGTCAACATCAATAACAGATGGAACTGCTACAAATGCACTTCTTCAATTGAGTGATGAGTTAGACCCATCTGGTGGTATTGCAGAATCAAGATATATAACTAAAGCAATGACACTAAAAGAAGGATTTGAATCTGAGGATATTAAAGTACTCATTAATGCAGTTAGACCAAAGGGTACTCAAATATATGTCTACTATAAGATTAAATCTGCTGAAGATACTGAAGGATTTGATACACGACCTTACAATAGATTATATGAATTAACAAATTCAGATGATGTATCTCAAAAAGAAAGTGATGTTTTACCATTAGAGTTTGTTTCATATAAAAAGAATTCTGACGGTAGTATAGACCAATCTACTGTTGGTGGAACAAGATATTCATCCAATGGTTCAAACTATGAAAAATTTAGTGAGTATGCAATTAAAATAGTAATGGCATCTGATTCAACTAACACAGTTCCATTAATCGATAGTATGGGTGCTCTTGCACTTATCGACCCAATTCAGCCTGCTACATAATTATGAGAATTAGTAGAGGGGATGAAGAATTAACGGTAAGTTCAGACAGAAGATATGTCAAAGTTGCATCTGGTTCTATTGTAGCAAAAGACCGAATGGCTCTTAATGAATATAGAAGAAAGAAAGAGAATAACGATATGGAAAGAGGTGTTATAAATAATATCAGACAAGATGTTGATGAACTTAAAGGTGATATGTCTGATATTAAAATGTTATTAACAAAATTGATAGAGGATAAGAAATAATGGCAGTACCAAGAAATCCAATAACAATCGATACCAGTGATACATTTAGCACTTGGTTGAGCAATACAAATCTTGCCATCAATGTTCTTAAAGATATTATCACAGATACAGTATTAACTCATGCAGACCATAGTGGAGCCGCATTTACTGCTGGTTCTACTATTACACAAGCAACAACTGGTGCTACTGGTATTGTACAAGTATCAACCGTTGATGCTACAACTATTTCCGATTTAGGAACAGGAACATGGGGAACATCTAATAATGTTACTCAAAGTTCACCAACAAGTGTTACATTAACTTCTGGACATTTAACAGCAGTAACAACAAGTCATCTTGCAACAACTGGTGCAGTTCTAACAACACCCACAATAACAGCTCCTGTAATTGCGACAATAACTAATAATAGTAATACATTAACTCTTCCAACTTCAGCAGATACACTTGTTGGTAGAGCAACCACAGATACATTAACCAATAAAACACTAACTTCCCCTGCCATTAACGGTGGTACTATGACAAGTGTAACTTTGGTAACTCCTACATTAGGTACTGTTGCTAATCTTACAATTGCAAATGCTGGAAATATTGGTAGTGTTGGTGATACTGATGCAATGGCTATTTCATCTGGTGGTGTAGTAACTTTCTCACAAAGAGATGTTCATAGTGCAGGAATTACTGTTGCTGATGCTGGTCAAATAGGTTCAGCAAGTGATACTGACGCAATCGCAATAGGTGCAGATGGAGATATTACATTAACTCAAGATTTAGAATTACAACATGATGGTGCTATACTTTCATTTGGTACTAATGATGATGTTACAATAACTCATGTACATGATACTGGATTAACTATAAAAAATACACATACTTCTGGTAATAGTGGTATTGGTGTAGTTCTTACTCTACAAACTGGTGATACCGATATTGCTGATGGTAACATATTAGGTCAAATTAAATTTCAAGCACCAGACGAAGGAAGTGGTAGTGCTGACCAAGATTTAGTAGCTGCAGGAATAGCAGCCAGATCTGAAGGTGATTTTAGTGATACCAATAATGCAACCGAATTAGTATTTAACACAGGAGCATCAGAAGATGCATCTATTGGAGCATCTGGTGGAGATATGATCCTTTCTTCTGCTGGCAACTTAACTGTAGCTGGTACTTATAATGGTGGTGGTATTATGACTACTGGTGGAAATATTGTAATACCTGATGCTGGTACTATAGGTTCAGCAACTGACACTGATGCAATCGCAATAGGTTCAGATGGAGATATTACATTAACTCAAGATTTAGAACTACAGCATGATGCAGCTACAATTTCTATGGGAACAAATGATGATGTTGTTATAACTCATATTGCTGATGAAGGTATTAGTTTAGAAACTACTCCAACAGGAACTACTGCTGGTACTATAATACATTTTAAAAACAAGAGAACTACTATTGCAGATGGAGAAATGATTGCGAGATTGTTGTTTCAAACTCCTTCGGAAAGTGATGGAAGTGATGCCATTGTTTCTACTGCTGAAATTGGTGTAAAGGCAATAGAGGCATTTTCAGCTACTGCTAATAGGTCTGCTGTAACTTTTGGTTTTGCTGATGGTGGAACAACTATAACTGAAGCACTAAGAATAGTACCAGAAGGAATTAAATTTCCTGGCACTGCTGACCTTAGTACTGATGCAAACACGCTGGATGATTACGAAGAAGGTACATGGACGCCAGATATGCCTGATGGTGGTGGCGAAGACGCTATCTCAGGAAGGTATGTTAAAATTGGTCGTCAAGTTATTGCAACGGCATTTATAAATACAAATACTACTGCCGATTATAGTAATTTCAAGCTTACTGGTTTACCTTTTACTATATTAGATGATGATTGCTGTGGGTTTGTGTCTATGACCAGTGTTACATCATATAACTATGATGATGGTTCAGCACCACGATTTTTTTATCTGACCAAAAATACCGATTATATTCAAGGTTGGAGTGTAAGTGGTGATGCATTAGAGCATAGTGGTAGAAATAATGAAACATACAGAGGACAACATATCATGTTTCAGGCAGTATATGAAACTGCATCATAAATATTATAGGAGATTATTAGAATGGCTTTAACCGAACAAGCAAAAATAGATAAAATTGAAGTCGTTGGTGGAGATACTGATTGGGTTCATGTACAGGTAAGGACAAAAAATAGTATTTTAAAGGATGGGGTAGAAATATCTTCTAGCTTTAGTAGGGTAACTTATCGTCCCAATCATGATGTAAATACTATATCGGATGCAGAGGTGAAATCAGTGTGTCAACTTGTACTTACAAACACAAGAAAAAGTGCTTATCTTGCAGCCAATCCTGACCCTACTGAATAATTACATATTAGTCAAATAAACCATCCTAAATAATTTTTGAGGTGATTATATTATGATTAAATTTGAGAATAGTGTTTTTGAAAATAAGCAATATGTGAGTTTATTTACAAAAATTAATGATTTAGACCTACACATTACTGATGCATTTCGTATCAATCGTTTAGTAAAAAAACTTGATGAATTATCAGCAGAGTATACTGGATTAAGAACAACTCTTAATGATAAATACGGCACAGTAGATGGTGATATAGTTAAAATAGAAAAGGATAATGTTGAACAGTATACTAAAGAACTTGGTGAACTTTTGGTAATCGAGCATGAATTAGATATAGAACTTCTTCCTCTCCCAAAAGGTATGGAAGAAAATATTTCAGCTACTGAGATAGATATTGTTGAGAAATTTTTTGATTTAAGTTCATTAAACTAAATAATTAAGAGGATATTAATATGTCGGACAATGATAAACCACTGAATCCAGATATAGACCCATATTTGTTTTTGCCTGTACATAGGCAATCTTTTAAATC
>VTLG01013688.1_pt1 | contig 12060 bp, 6 predicted proteins | sample 4694571 | NCBI WGS metagenome assembly VTLG01 (sample SAMN12604809, study PRJNA352737) | marine metagenome | biome: ENVO:00000447; feature: ENVO:00000209|ENVO:00000569|ENVO:01000036; material: ENVO:00002151; isolation source: viral sequences binned using virsorter ... | reverse complement strand
ATGTATTTCGTTCTTCTAATCCAGATTTAAGATCTACTGCAATTAAAGTTGGAACATCTGGTGCAGTTTATCCGTATGCAAATGCAAATCCATTTTTTCCCGCAGTCGGAGGAACACATAAACCAATCGCAAATACTTCAGATGGAATTACAGGAACACAGCCAGGGGGTCTTGATGCAAATTCGATCTATGCAGGAGCATATTCAGAATACCAGAAAGGTGCAGTTGAACCAGCAGGAGATTATCGATTTGCAATTCAAAATGATCAAAAATGGATTTATGCATCTCCTGCACCGATTGCATATAATACACCAAATGCAGCAGATCAAAAGAATATAATGTTTTCTTCAACTGCAACTGAAGTAGCAATCCATGTTGCTGCAACGGAAATGCAGGATAATGCAAAAGCATCTGATGCATCAACAGTTGTAACGATTCCAGCAGACAATCCTGTTACTTGTTCTACAACTTCTCATCTTACCAGTAATGGAGGTGGGCCTAATGTAGGACAGTTATATACAACTGCAACTGTAAATGGTCGTGCAAATATGGTGCATATAACAAATCAAACTTGTGTGGGGGCAAGTTACACTTGTACTGGTGGAAGTTCAGATGGAACAGAATCTAGTTCATCTGAATGTAGTTCTGCGGGTGGTTCTTGGGCCCCAACAGCTGTAACAACTTCTGCAGCTACACCGGCAGAATTTGCTTGTTTCTATAATCGTGTTCAGTATATAATGACTTCAAATGGAGGTGCATTGTCAGTAGGTGCAACTACAAATATGCAGTCAAGTTTTGCGACTTTTTATCAACTGGTTTTAAATCTCACAAGTGCAGCTTATGGTGCATCATATGTAGATCCAGTTCAAAGAACAGAAGCAGGAAGTTATTCTGAAACTGGAAGAAGTGATGCAAGTTTTAAAACAATGGTGGAGACAATGAAAACGAGAATTGATCAAGTAATTGGTTTACATAACACAGAACGAGCTGCAGTTGTATCTGCAATGGCAGGATCGGGTGCATACACACATCCAAGCGGATACAAAACTGCATATGACAGTATGATTGCATATATGGTGATTTTTAAAGATGGTATCAAAAACCGAATAACAGAAATTACAAACAGAATTGGATGTTTGAACGGAAAGAACCCAGCAGTAAGTGGAAATACTTCTATGCAAGTTGCAGTAGGAAGTGCAGGAGCAGGATTCACAGGATACACTTTCAATGGCGGAAATGGATATGCAAATACAGTATATTCCAATGCAAACTTTCTTGCAGGGAAGAAGATACAATTATTTCAAAAAATACTTATTGCAATTACTGATGTAGATTCAATTTATACACAAATAAAATCAAAGAGGGCAGAATATTATGAGTACAACCAGTAAAGAAGAAAAACCAGAATGGAGTCAATGGGGAAAAGACGGAACACCTCAAATAACAGAATTGGTGAAATTACTGATTGAACACACTAATGCTAGAAAAAACATTTTAGAGGAAACAAAGAAGTGGCTACAACAGAATGGAAAGTCCAAACAATAGGACAAAATAAAAAGATACAAGAAATTGCAGCTGCTGCTGAAAAAGCATCTGAACTTGTAACTGTTAATGTCGGACTTGCATCTACTGCTATTAAAGCAGCAGGTGTTCTTTTGACAGGATTACTGAGCCCTTATATCCTATTGTTACGCACAACTGCCGATGCAATAGATGATTATGTTAAAGATTTCAGAGATATTGGATTTTATATTTTAGAAGTTACAGATGTAGAGGGGGGATATGTTATTCCATCAGATGCAGATGGAAATCCTATAAAACTTCTTTTATCTCCTGCTGCAATCACAGCAAATATAGCAATTGCATCCACTACTGGTACTGGTCGATGTGTAAATGCATCTGGTGTTGAAATGAAAAATGATGATGGCTCACTAATTGTAGGTTCGAAAGCTTGTGAAGCAGCCGGTGGTAAATGGGATATGAGTGTAGGAGGACATGGACTTGGAGGAGAATTTGTAGGATGGGCAAAAGAATTTCTTGGTGAGGAAGACATTCTTCTTACTGGGCCACAAAAAGCAATATATGAAGTAGAAGTAGGAAAATCTGAACCGCCTGCTAAACGAAGAAGTAATGCAAACGATGATAAAATGAGTAAAAGAGATGAAATAACTGGTATGTATAAAATGACTCCTTCTCAAGTCATTGCAACTATAATTTCAGCAATGGATGACAAGCTTGATCCACGAAGACCAACTTTTTCACCAACAGCAGAAGCAGGAGCAATGGTAGTTCTTGTTGGGGTTTCTGACCTTACCAAAAATCTTCCAAATTTAAAATCCATTGTAGATGCATTTAATGTATTTTTTTGCGGAGATCAAAGAAAAGACAAAAATGGAAAAGTTATTTCTCCTACAGGAGTTGCTGGAGGAATGGCAAAATTGGGTGGTCTTGTAAATGCAGCACTTTTACAATTAGATGAACCAGATGAAAATAATGTTACTCTAAAAGTAAAAAATGTATGTAAAGTAAGGGGAACAGAAGAAGATAAAAAGAAATTAAATCCAATGGGAATTTCTTATATGGTAGAAGGTGAATTTGAACTTAATGATTATGTTGTCGGGCCAAGAGTAAAATTTGGTGCAAGATGTCAGGGATATGTTTCAGAAATTAAGAGTACAGAAGAAGGGGAAGAAATTAAAGGTAAAGGCATACAGAAATTGGGAACATATAAGACACAAGAACTTGTCATAACAGGAATAACTGGTTTAGATGCAGTTGGATTTAAAAATCTTGGATCTGGTGCAAAACTTCAAAGAGTTGCATATGTTAAAAGGTGGAATACTTTTGTAGATCAGAATGGCGGAAAAATGGTTTCAGAAGGGCCCTTTAATGATTTTGAATATCTTCCTAATTTACCAGTTACTAAAACATATAATGTAATGGGCGACAATGGGAAAATAGAAGAAAATCAAACATTATATACTGCCGAAGATGCAGGAGTAAAGGTTAAAAGAAAAGAGGGTGAATCATTATTAACAGTACTGTCTAACCCTAACAAGATAACAGAAGAGCATTATGTACAGGGGGAGATGGAATTGGGTGGCCCAGCACCTTCAACTAAAATTACAACACATAATGTGACTGTCGGAGATATACTAGAAGAAAAGACGAAAGATCCTGTACATCCAAATTTTAAAGCAGTAAAATTAGATGATTTAATCGGGGATTTTAAAACATTCTTTATGGCAATAGATGCACTAACTGATTCTCTCCGAAAAATGGCAGATGATGCTGCAAAAGCAATAGAAGATATAATTGCATATCTGGATGCAAAAATTGCGGAGTTAGAAGAAATTGCAGCTGCACTTCAAAAAATTCTTGCACTCTTTACAATTGGTCTTGGTGATGCGGGGGTATATGTGTTGAATATACCAGTTGCGATTGGTGGAAATGATTACATTAAAAAGGAACTTCAAGGTGCGGGAAATAGACCACCAGATGACTTAGATTTCACTTTGGCATTTATGATGATGGGAGGTGGAGTAGGCGGCACAGAAGAGGGATTTAAAACTCTTCAAAAACTATTAGTACCATAAATATTACTACTATGGCAATAAGTACACGAACATATAAAGATTTTAATTTTACCTTTGCTCATAATCCCATGAGTGGAGATTTGGGCAAGAAGACAGGAGCAAATGCTGTCAAGGCTGCGATGTTGTCTATAATGAAAACCAATTACAACGAAAGGTTGTTTCAACCAGAAGTTGGTTCTGGAATACGTGCATTGTTATTTGAACCAATGAATCCAATTACAGAAGAATTATTGACACAAGAGGTTAAAGATTGTTTGATGAGAAGTGAACCACGAGCTACAGTTTTAGGTGTAACTGTAGAAGGGCAAGAAGATAAAAATCGATATAAAGTAAGTATTCTTTTTAGTATATCGACAGAAACAGAACCACAGAATTTAGAAACTTACTTTGAGCAGGGATAACAATGGCTGAAATACAAAAACTTAATATTGCAGAACTTGATTTTGATACAATCAAGACAAATCTAAAAGATTATTTTGGATCTCAAACTGAATTTACTGACCATAATTTTGATGGTTCTGCAATTTCTGTTCTTTTGGACATCTTAGCATATAATACACATTATAATGCGTATTATCTTAATATGCTTGCAAGTGAATCCTTTTTGGATTCTGCACAACTGAGAGATTCGGTTGTTGCAAAAGCATCTATGTTAGGTTATACTCCTAGATCAGTAAGGGGATCACAAGCATATGTAAATTTAACAATTACTCCCGGCGATTCTCCTGCATCCATTACTGTAGATAAAGATACACAATTTACCACAACAGTAAATGGTACATCTTATACTTTTGCAACTGCAAATTCAACTGTAATTTCCCCTATAAGTGGTGCTTATGTTGCAAATAATGTCTTGATAAGACAAGGTGTTCCTTTGACCTTCAAGTACACAGTAGATACCGCAAATACAGAACAAAAATTTCTTTTACCAAATGCAAATACTGATACTAACACTTTAGTCGTATCTGTTCAAGAATCTGCAACGGACACTAATACTTCAGTATATGCATTGGCCACAGACATCACTACTGTTAATGCAACATCTAATGTATATTTTATGAACGAGCATTCAAACGGACAATATCGTGTCCAATTTGGAGATGGAACTTTAGGTAGAAAACCGATTACAGGAAATATAGTATTTCTCAATAGTTTGGTTTCAGAAGGAACAGAAACGAATGGTGCGAATACATTTTCCGCAGCCAGTACTGTGGGAGGATATGCAACTGTTTCGGTTGTAACTGCAAATTCTGCAATTGGAGGAATGGACAAAGAATCAATCGAAAGTATCAAATTTAATGCACCAAAGAATTATGAAGCACAGAATCGTGCAGTAACTACAGATGACTATAAAAAATTAGTAGAAGATAGTGTTGCAGGATTAGATACAGTTGCAGTTTGGGGAGGTCAGGACAACGATACACCAAAATTTGGAACTGTTTTTGTTTCTGCAAAACCTGCTGGTGCTGATGCATTATCCACAAGTCAGAAAACACTCATTAAAGCTGCATTGACAGATTATAACATTGTTGCAATCTCACCAGAAGTTGTTGATCCAGATTTGATCAGTTTGATTTTCAGTTTGACAGTCAAATACGATTCACGTAAAACAACTAAAGCATCTGGTGTAATCGCAGCAAGTGTTATTGATACAATTCAAGATTACAAGACAAACAATCTGAATAAGTTTGGTTCAATTTTTAGATATTCAGTTCTTTCTAAACAAGTTGATGTTACAGATACCTCTATTTTGGGTAATCTTTTGACACTTACTGCAAAGAAGGGCTTGACCCCTTCTACAACTGCAAATAACAGTTATACCATTAGTTTCAATAATGCAATTTACAATCCTTCTGCAACTTATGAAGGAGCAGTATCTTCAACTGCATTTTCTTATACTGACGCTGCCGGAACAACTTATTCGACAAGTTATCTTGATGATCTAAATGGTGTAATGAGGGTATTTTATTATTCGGGGGATGAAAAGGTAATTATTGCAGATAATGCAGGAACAGTTACTTATAGTAATGGTCATGTTACCTTGACTTCTTTTAAGCCAGATTCATATTCTGGATCTACTTTAGATTTTACAATTACACCATCGACAAATGATTTGATTCCTGTGAGAAATCAATTATTCACTATTGCCAATACGGATATAACAGTAACAATGCAAGATGACGCAGATACTGGAACAACAACTACTTCTGCAAGTGCCGTTGGCTCAACCGATTCTATAACAACTGGAACCGCGACTGGTTCTTCAACTGTGTATTAAAATATGTCTGCAAAAGTTTCTGCAAAAGCGGTATCTCAGGTAGAAAACCAGATACCTCAATTCATAAGTGATGAGAATCCTCTTTATGAGAAGTTTCTCAAAAACTATTATGAATTTTTAGAGACTCTTTGTATCTATTTTACAGCAGTTGGTGAATATACAACTACATTCACAAATGGGGAAACTGTAACTGGTCAAACTTCTGGTGCAACGGCCAAAGTTAAAGGCCGAAATGCAACAAGTTCAACTCTCAAGGTATTTCTTGAACCAACGAATGATTTGAATTTTGTTGCAGAAGAAGTAATTATTGGTGGAACATCCAATTCTCGTGGCACAATTACAAAGGTGAATCGGAAACCCTTAAATGGTACTAAAACATTCAGAGATCTTACGAATTCTGATCTGACTACGGATGGTATTCTTGATTGGTTTAAGAAAGAACTTTACCCCAATATAAGAAATACTGCAACAACAGATTTACGATACTTTCTCAAACACCTCAAGGAATTTTATCGATCAAAGGGAAGTGAGAAATCATATCGAACTTTATTTCGTGCGTTGTATGGTCAAGATTCTCTTGATTTTTATTATCCAAAAGCCGATATGCTCAAAGTATCGGATGGAAACTGGTTACAAGATACAGTTTTACAATTATCTTATGATGCATCTTATCTGGATTTCAATGGTCTAACAATTACAGGAGAAGATTCTCTTGCAACTGCATTTGTTCAAAATGTAACTACTCGTAAAATTGGAAACGTGCCAGTCATAGAATTGGTTGTAACAACTTTTGTAGGAACTTTTGTAGTAAGTGAAACTATTGTTGCAACAACTGCAGCCGGAACAGAACTTTCTGCAACTCTCACAGGAATGCTAACAGATGTTATTATTGTAGATGGAGGTGAAGGATATATTATAGATGAAGCACTTACTGTTACAGATGCAACTAACATAGGATTTGGTGCAACTGCAAAAGTCAAATCAACAACTGCGGATCAAGTTTCGATTATAACAGTTTCAAATGCAGGAAACGGATATCAAGTAAACGATCCTCTTACTTTTGACAATACAGGAACAAATGCTGTTGTGGGTGCAGCTGCAAAAGTTGCAACTCTTTCAGACACATTTACAGTCGATGTGGTTTCCACAAAACTTACTGCTGGAATTGAAACAAAGACTTTTGATATATCTGGTGCATTTGGTGTAACAGTCACAGAAGGAATGCAAATTGGAAATAATGCAATATTTGCAAATGCAACGAAAAAAGGTGTAGTAATATCTTATACTCTTGGAACTCCGAATGTTCTTTCGATCTACGATATGTTTAATGAAAATGCTGCTGCAACTGGTGGTGGATCATTGTCTGCATGGGCAAATAGTGATACAATATATCTTTTCAGCAAAACAGGAGCCGTAGTTCTTGGTGCATTTTCAGTAACAATTAATGATACATCTTTTACAACACCAACTGCTCATGTTGCACTTAATTCAACCAACTATGGTGCAGGATTTGCAACACCAGACGGAACATTTACCACATCTACCAACACGATAACAGTAACATATGCTAGTGGACACAATCTTCAAGTAAATGATACTATCAAATTAGATTTTTCAGTAGGTGCATTAAATGGAACTTATACAGTAGCAACTAGAGCAAGTGCTACTGTTTTTACAGTTACAAAAAGTGGTGCATCTGGTTCTGGAACAGTCGAAATGATTCCAATTATAAGTTCACGAATCAAAAATGCAATGGTCTTTTCCACACAAACTTTTGGTAAAGTTGCAACTGTATCTTATTCTTCTCATGGAAGTGGTTACGAAGCAAAACCAACTGCAACTTTAACATCTTTGGGGTATTACAATACAGTAGAGACAAGAAGTGATGGTGCAGGGGGATTCTACGGAAGAAATGCAGTAATAGCAATAGGAGATTTGGGAGGTGCAGTAACAGGAATTACCATTACCGAGCCAGGATTTGGATATACTACTACTCCAGCAGTAACAGGAGCAGAACATTCAACGGCTGCAACTTTGACAGGAGTTCTAGGAATCACAAGAGTCAAAGATGGAAAATATTCGGGTGAATCTGGAATGCCGAGTTCTCAAAAGAAAGTTCAAGACAACGATTATTATCAAGATTACTCTTATGTTCTCAAGACAACCGATTCTGTCAATGTTTGGAGAAACGATGTTCTGAAATTATTACATCCGGCCGGTTACAAGTTATTTGGCGAGGTATTAATTGAAAATCTCCTGAACACTCAGATGTTTGACAGGGCAAACAATAATATTAATACAGTCAATGCAACTGGAATGTCAACTTATCGAGAAGTGACATTTTTCTTTGAGTCGTTTATTACTGGTCTTCAAGTTGCAATGGGAGAAGCATTTGTTGAAGTTGAAGCACAAATAGATTCATTAATTGCAGCTCTTGAGACATTTGCAGAAGTGACAATAAAAGGTGGTACTTCTCAGACATATCTGGTTAGCCCTCTTGCTGCAACAAATGGAATTCCTGCGGAGATGTTCTCTACATTGGTTGTTAAAGATGTAGGATCTGTTTCGGTTGGAACGACAACTACGATCACAACTTCTTCACCACATTACTTTAAAGAGAATGATCTAGTATCTTTAGATGATTTCGTAGGAACTAATGTTTCACTTATCAACGGAAATATGTACAAAGCAACAAGTGTAGGTGCAAGTGGAACGGCTGCATCCAATAATACATTTGTAATAAAACACTTGGATGGTTCTACAAATGTGAATACCACAGGAATGTCAATTACGACACAAGGTAGAGCCTTTAAGACAGGAAAACGTGCTAGTTCTGGAATTTTAATAGATTTATTTGCAACAGACTATATTGAAGGCCATAAAACCAAGAAAGTTCATGAGTGGTTACACACAAGTCCTGCAACATTATCGGGATTTAGTTCTGGTGATCAGATAGATATTTCAGGAAGGCACGTAGATATCGAAAGTAGAATAATTCAAGAAGACAATGCAAGTAATGATGATTTCTTATTAGAAGATGGAACAACTGATTCTCCAACTTCTTCACAAATAGGATATCTCCTTGCAGACGAAGGACAAGTAGATTTAGATGGTGCAAACGATGCCCATCAATTAGCAGTAACCGAAGCAACACAAAGACAAGTTTCGGGTGTAACTAATAACATAATTACATTTAATAGACCAATTGAGTATAAGGGAATCCCACATACTCAACATCCTCATACTCAAGGATTTGGTTTGTATAAACACAAAGTTGACCAACGAGTTTTGGCTGCATAAAGGTTGACTTATGAGTTTTATCTGTATAAATATAAAAAGAAATCATTAAGGAAAATAAACCATGCCTGCTTTAGTAACAACGGAATTTAGAATCCACAACGCAAAACAGTTCAGAGAGATGTTTTCTGAGGCTGCACTATATGGTGGAGCAACAGCATCAGCTGCTCTTTCGACAAATATGTATTTGTTTATCGGGAAATCTGCTGCATGGTCTGGCTCCTACAACGATGGAACAACTACTTATCAAGTATCGGATACTGCACAACCAGATCCGAATAACACAAATGCTCCATCATCTGACACAACTGCAAATACTGCATATTCACATTGGAAAGACATGATTGCAGCCAAAAAGGTTGCATCTTCAGATGTAAGTCACGTTATTGCAAGAAATAACTGGACATCTGGTCGATATTATTCGATGTACGATGATACAGTTAAATTCAGTTTATTGACTGCAAGTCAAGCAAGTCAAAATGTAAACAGCGGAACGGCAGATACAACTGCAACTCTGTATCCAATGTATGTAATGAACAGTACATTTAAAGTTTACAAATGTCTTTACAACAATAAAAACGAATCTGGAAGACCACTTCCTTCTACAGTAGAACCAACACATACTACAACTTCTGCAGCTGCACCAGCAGCACAGTCAGATGGTTATGTTTGGAAGTATATGTATACCATTTCCGCTGCAGAATCATTGAAGTTTGTAACATCAAGTTACATTCCAGTAAAACAGATTCGTGATGCAAATGCATACGGACAAGGTGGAACTGCTGGAGGTATGGCAGCTGGTGGCGCAAAAGATGATAGTTCGGATCAAGTTGTTATTGAAAGAAACGCAATAGATGGTGCATTAGATATTTTTGTGATTTCTAATGATGGTGCCAACTATCACTTTGAAAACAATAAGTCTATCGCATCTGGAACAGGAACAACTTTAGTTGTTTCTGCAACATCGTTGACAACTGCAAATGCATATGCAAACTCTTCTGTATATTTTACTTATGGAGGTACTTCTTATGTAAGAAAAGTTGCATCTAGTACTTATAATAGTGGAACAAGTCAAGCAACAATGACATTAAGTGCTACTTTAGGTGTAACTCTTTCAGGTACGATGCCCACTTGTAACGTTGGGCCATGGCCAAGAATAGATGGTGATGGACACGGACAGGAAATAGTTCTTACAGCAAACACTACTGGTGGAGCTGCAGCAGGATCAGTTGGAGGTGTTACAGTCGTAAACTCTGGAAACAGTTTCACAACTGCAACCATGACAGTATCTTCACAACCAGGCGCATCTTCTCCTTCTGGTGCAATCATCACTCCAATTATTCCACCAAAAGGTGGTCATGGATTTGATGCTGTCACAGAATTGGGTGGATATTTTGCAATGATTAACACAAAATTAACACAGAGTGAATCTGGTGCATTTACCACATCCAACGATTTCCGAAAAATCGGATTGTTGAAAGATCCAAACAGCAATGGTGGATATTTGAGATATACTTCTGATACCGCGGATCAAGCAAAAGTTATTACTTACTCTGCAGCCAACGAGGCGGTTACTGGTGATATTACAATCACTCAGGCTGCATCTGGTGCAACTGCGTATGTTGTTGATGTAAACACATCTGCAAGTACAATGAGAGTTATCGATGTAACGAATGGTTCAAGTGCAACAAATGGATATGATTCCAAGCCAGGATCATTTCAAACAGGACAGGCTGCAACAAGTGGAACATTGTCTTTCACAGTTAGTGCAGTTGCAAATGGTGCAATGTCAATTGGATCGGGGGAAATACTCTACATCGAAAACAGAGCTCCAGTAGCACGTGCTGCTGACCAAACAGAAGATATTAAACTTATTATCGAATTCTAAAAGATAGACTAAATGGCAAATGTAACAACGAATTTTAATGTAGATCCGTATTATGATGATTATAATGAAGATAATGCTTATCTGAGAATATTATTTCGTCCTGGCTATGCAGTACAAGGTCGAGAACTAATACAACTTCAGACTATTCTTCAGAAGCAATCTTCACGTTTAGGTGATCACATATTCAAAGATGGTTCCGCGGTTCTTGGTGGTGAACTTACTTTAGACACTCAAATAGCATATTTAAAATTATCATCTTCTGATACTGCATCTACTTTCGCAGGTACTGTAATTAGAGATTCTACAAGTGCAACAAGGGCTCAGGTCATCACTACTGCAGCTGCAGTAGGAACAGATCCACCAACTCTTTACATAAAATTTATTTCAGGCACAACATTTGCTGCTGGTTCAACTATTACTTTAGATGGATCATCGACAACTGCAACAGTTGCATCTACAAATCATACAGGAAGTGCAGCGGTTGCAAGTATCAATCGTGGTGTTTATTTTGTTAGTGGGTTTTTTGCACTTTGTCTTCCACAGACTCTTATTCTAGACAAGTATACAAATACTCCAACATACAGAATTGGACTAACAACTACGGAATCAATTGTAGACAGTACTACAGATTCTAATCTTTTAGATCCATCAACTGGAACAACAAATGCAAATGCTCCAGGCGCAACTCGTTTCAAGATCGCATTAACTCTTGCAAAGAAAACTACTTCTTCTACTGATCCTGTGGCTGCAAATGCAGACTCAAATTTCATAGAATTAATGAGGGTGGTTGCAGGGAGTCCAACTAAACACACAAAATATCCAGTTTACGGAGAGATCGAAAGAACACTTGCAAGACGAACTTATGATGAGTCAGGAGATTATACAGTAAGGCCATTTCCAATACGAATGGTAGATCATCAAGGATCATCTGGAACAACAACCGCATCTTCTACAACTACTATTACTGGAATACTTTCAGATTTTGAAAATGATTTTGAAGT
>VTLG01010154.1_pt1 | contig 12060 bp, 14 predicted proteins | sample 4694571 | NCBI WGS metagenome assembly VTLG01 (sample SAMN12604809, study PRJNA352737) | marine metagenome | biome: ENVO:00000447; feature: ENVO:00000209|ENVO:00000569|ENVO:01000036; material: ENVO:00002151; isolation source: viral sequences binned using virsorter ... | reverse complement strand
ACAGCCAAGATGTAGCTGGGGATTACACACGTGAAGTTATAGCAGATCAAAATAAAAGGACATTCAGAAGAGAGCCACCAAGACCAGAAGGAAGAACACACCATTTTAACACTGGCGGATTAGCTTCACTTATGTTATAATGCATGCGTGAAATTTATAAAGAAGTATGACTACGCCTCTCTTAAGAGGCAAGACGGAGAATATAGAATATATCTTACACCCGACGGGGAAAGCTTACCATCCGTAACCTCAGTCCTTTCCAAGACTAAGGACAAGAGTGGCCTCTACGCATGGCGTAAGCGCGTAGGGGAGAAAAAAGCCGAAAAAATTATGGAGGATGCGGCCAGAATTGGAACCGCACTCCACGTATATATAGAACATTTTGTGAACGGAAAAGACTACAAAGACCTCACGAATATTGGGGTGGAAGCTGAATTAATGGCTAAAAAGATCATAGAGGAGGGGCTTAAGGATGTTGACGAAGTATGGGGTTCTGAAGTTCATCTGTATTATCCTGGCAAGTATGCTGGGACTACTGACCTGGTTGGAATATATAAGGGAAGGCCTGCCATTATCGACTTCAAACAGACTAACAAGCCTAAGAAGAGAGAGTGGGTACAGGACTATCTCATGCAGCTGGCCGCCTATGCCCAGGCGCACAACCATCTCTTTGGAACAGAAATCGACCAAGGAGTAATATTGATGTGCTCCAGGGGATTGATATTCCAGAGATTTGAGCTCGATGGGGAAAATTTCACGCGGGCATCCGATTCCTTCATGAAAAGACTTGAAAAATATTCAGAAAGTGTTATATAGTATCTAGGATGCCGTAATGGGTCCTACTAAATCTTGCTTAACAGGAGGTACATATGAACGAGCTAGATATTATTCGAAACCATTTTCTTGGTTTCCACAACGACTTTTTTGAAGGTTTCAGAACAGTCTCAACTTATCCACCATACAACATAAAAGAAAAGGATGACAAAGGTGTCATTGAATTCGCTGTTGCAGGGTTCGCTGAGAAAGATCTGAAAGTTGAGGTTAAAGACCAAACCTTACATGTTTATGGATGTAAGGAAGAAAAAAAATCAGAGGATTTTTACCACAAGGGAATATCGGATAGAACTTTCCGAAAAAGCTTCAGGCTTCATGAACATATTATGATTAATGGAGCAGAGCTAAAGGATGGTTTACTGAAGGTTGCCTATCACAGGGAAATACCTGAGTCCGAAAGACCAAAGCAAATAAAAATTAAATCCAAGTAATAAGTTCTTCACCGCTAATTTCTTTAGCGATGTTGACCTTGCTTCGAAGGGACTGTATGATCTTTTCATCTACAGTCCCTTTTGCTACTAGGTCTATGTAGAGTACTTTGTTCTTTTGCCCTATTCTATGGGCACGATCCTCTGACTGTATTCTTTTCTCTAGGTCATAATTATTGGAATAGTAAATCACCGTGCTGGCTTCCGTGAGGGTAATTCCATATCCGCCAGTCTGGGTATTTCCTATAAAAAATCTTACCTTGGAATTAGGGTCCTGAAACTTTCGTATGCATTCTTGCCTTTTATCCTGTGGTGTTGCACCATAGTAAGTGCATAGAGAATCTGCTCCAAAATCACTTAAGGCTATATTAGCTTCAATCTTTTCAATGTCATGAATATAATTAGCCCAGATAATAACTTTTCCACTTGTCTCTCCTAAAATTTGCATCAGTTCATCAATTCTACTGCTTCTAAGATCTATGGTATGTCCCGCATCTGTTTTCATATGGCCGCACGTTATTTGATGTAGTCTTATAAGTTGTGTAAGGACATTAACCGCTGTTGTTGATTGCCCCTTTAGAACCGCCATCGCATTGGCCTTCATTCCAGTATACGCCTCTTTTTGCTCATCGCTTAATTCTATCTCACGCTTGGTGTATACCTTATCTGGTAGGTCAAGGCAGTCTTTCTTCAATATGCGGTATGAATGGGGTGCGACAAGTTGTCCCAGCTGCTTCAGGTTCTGAAACTTGACAATGCGCTGGTATGTATGCGTTCCACCGGCTGCGTTCGATGTAACCATGATTGCATAGCGAGTCCTGAATGCATAATAGCTTGACTGCTCCAGTATTTCCGGATCAAGGAAATCCATCTGCGACCATAGATCCATGGGCGACCGGGTAACAGGGGAACCTGTCAGTATTCTTCTGTATTTGGTTTCTTGGCCCAATTTTAATATGGACTTGGTTCTTTTGGCTTGTGGATTCTTTATGGTAGTGCTCTCATCAACTATCATCATTGATCTTCCAATCAAAAATAATCTTGCAAAATCAGTTCCCTTTTTAGTGGAAAAAGCTTCTACATTCATGACCATAATTTTTAATCTATAGTCCTTTCCATTAATTATATCTTTTAATTGTGCTTTATACTTCTGGCTTGTGGATTGTTTCCAGGCAAGTACTTTCTTTTCTATATAATCCGGAACATGAGTGGGAATTTCTTGTTCCACCCAAGTCATATAGGCTCCTTTAGGAGCTATTACTAATACACGATCTATTTTTCCTTTGTTGTATAAAATACAAGCATTATCCAATGCTATTTTAGTTTTTCCTGTTCCCATTTCTGCAAATATGGCAAATGCTGTCTTGTTCCAGCATTTTCCTAATGCATCTTTCTGATGCTCATATGGCTCTGTCTTAAATTTATACATTTGCTTCATAAAACGCCTTTGCAAATCCGTATGGCGTAATTGCCCTTCTTTCCTGTCTTGTATATTTGCCAAAGAACTCAGGCGCAATGTCCTTGGATTGCAAACGGTCAAACTTAACCCCCTTATATTCAATGGGTGTTTTCTTTGGGTCATTGAACCATCCCCAAAGGTAGGTTTTCTTCCTGTAAGGATGACCAAAGTCAAATGGATCAAATTCATATGCTGGTCTTCCAAGGAATCTTTTCATAAGTCCATTAGGATTCTCCAATGCCCAAAACTTAAGCGTTGTTGTTTTTGAATAGGGTCCTGGCAGATCATACTGCGCCTCCGCAATGATCCTAAGGCATGCAAACATGGTCATGCATCCCTCCTCCAAATCGCGAGGCTTTCCTGTTGTCTTTGCCAAGCTGAACTGGTCGCATGGAGGAGCTGCAAGTATTCCATGCACATTCTTTGGTGGATGGTACCCAAGCACATCATGCTCTGGGAGTGTAATGATATGGACATCATAGCCATTTTCCTTGTATGGCTGTGACCATGATCCTGTACCTCCGCATAAATCTAATATAATTTTTTTATTCATTTTATATTTCTTAATTCTTGCATTACATTATATACTATGTTATAATACAAATCAAGAAATAAAATTATGACAGTTTATGTATTGCAAGAAATGGGTAGAAATATAAGATCTGCTGAAAAATTTGGCGATCTTAAAATTTGCCTTCCGGATAATAGACAAATGATTTTATCATCAGGTCCTCTCACTTTTAAATTAAAACAAGAATTAAAGGATTTTAATGATGATGACTACTTGCTTTTAATTGGAGATCCTGCTATAATAGCGGTTGCTGGAGCAATTGCTTCAGAAAATAACAACGGTCGCTTCAAGGTGTTGAAGTGGGACCGCAATGAAATGAAATACTACGATATAGAAATAGACTTGAGAGGAAAAAATGAGTAGTTTAGTAAATCAAATGGCGCAAGATGCCGAAGGATTATCTCAGGATAATTTAGGAAAAATTGGTGCAGTTGCAACAGATGTTGCAGAAACAGACAAAGAAATAAACGATATAAAAGAACAACTAAAAAAGAAAGAAGACTACAGGAAAAAACTATCAGAAGAAGTTCTTCCTAGTCTTTTTGCAGAAGTAGGTTTATCAGAATTAAAACTAGCAGATGGAAGATTAATAGCCGTCAAGGATTATTATGGAGCTTCCATCAAGCCAGAAAAAAAAGCAATGGCCTATGCTTGGTTAAGGAACAACGGATTTGGGGATTTAGTAAAGAACCAAGTCTCTTGTAGCTTTGGGAGGAATGAAGATGAGAAAGCTAGAGGACTTTTAGAACACTTGAATAAAGAGGGATATGAGTCTTCGCAACGCGAGTGGGTCGAACCTTCCACCCTTCGCGCCTTTATACGTGAACAACATGAATCTGGTAAGAAATTACCAATGGATCTGTTAGGGGCGTATGTAGGACAAAGAACAACTATTAAAAATTAATTATTTAATGAGGAAATATTAATGAATAAAAAAACTAATAATGCAGTCGATGTGGCAACAATTGCCGAAGACTCTAAAACAGCAAGTGGCTTCGGGTCTTTGAATCTTGCAAGGGATACAGCTATTCCTTACATCAGCATTCTTCAATCCGGAAGCCCTCAACTAAACCCATCAAAAGCGGAATACATTGAAACAGCTAAAGCTGGCCAACTGTACAATACAGTAACACAGGAAGCAGTTTCTGAACTTAAAGTTATTCCTGTCTTTTATCACTTAAGATATGTGGAGTGGAAACCCCGTGAACAAGGTGGTGGATTCATTGCTTCCCATAGCGCCGATAGTGGCGTTCTAGGGCGAGCAACTAGGGATCCTATGACTAATAAGCATGTTCTTGATAGCGGTAATCATATCGTTCAAACAGCATACCATTATGTCCTTGTTCTTAGCAACGAAGGATACCAAAATGCTGTGATCAGCATGGCTTCCAGTCAGCTTAAGAAAAGCCGACGTTGGAACAGCTTAATGCTGTCACAAAAAATAAAGGGTCCATCTGGGATGTTTACACCTCCGACATATGCATTTACTTATATTTTATCTACAGTCAGTGAATCAAATGATCGAGGTAGCTGGTTTGGCTTCCAAGTAGAAAAAGGAGATCAGGTAACTGATGCTTCCCTTTACGGTGAAGGTAAAGCATTTTCTACTGCAGCATCAAGTGGTGCAATCGAAGCAAAACCGGAAGAACCAAAGGCAATCGCAAAACCACAAGCAGCTGAAAGCAACGTAGATATTCCTTTTTAAGGGATATCTATCTATATAACTGGAGGTTTTGTGGAAGTTGAGAAATTCAAGTTCATATTTGAAGGTTTGGATATAGCTTATGGTCAGCACCAACCCAATGGGTCGCGTGCTGACGGTAAGCAGCAAGGCAAATCTTCTGTTGTCAGAAGGGAGGTAACCGATGAACTCTGGGAAAAACACCTCAAGGGTGAGGGTCCGTCTCTTGGGATTATTCCTATTAGGGCTGATAATACTACTAAGTGGGGATGCATTGATATTGATGATTATCCTATTGATCATCATAGCCTTATTCTCAAAATCAGAAAATTAAAATTACCATTGGTGCATTGTAAATCAAAGAGTGGGGGAGCCCATCTCTTTTTATTTATGAAAAATACTATTGCATCCAAGACTATGAAAAATAAGCTTTCTGCTATTGCAGCATTGCTAGGTCAATCAAAATCAGAAATATTTCCAAAGCAATCCGGCATTCAGCCAGAAAAGGGGGATGTAGGAAATTTCCTCAATCTTCCCTATTACCATTCAAGAAAAACAGTTAGGTTTGCTATTAAGAATAATGGGGAACAAGCAACCCTAAAGGAATTCTGCGCAATGTATGACAAGTACAGCGTAGAAGATATAGACAAAGTAAAAGTAAGCATTGAAGATGAGGCCATCAAGGATGGTCCTCCGTGCCTGCAGGCATTATGCAATCAAGGATTTCCAGAAGGAACACGAAACAATGGACTATTTAATATTGGAGTTTACTTAAGAAAATTTGATCCCACTAATTGGGAAACTTTACTGGAAAAGTATAACCAGAAATACATGTCACCACCTCTAGGACACAAGGAAGTATCCATTGTGGTGTCGCAGCTCAACAAGAAAGATTATAACTATAAATGCAAGGATCAACCCATTGTTTCCTATTGCAATTCAATAGTGTGTAAACTTAGAAAACACGGAATAGACGGTAATGAAGTGGCCCAGGCATTGGGGGAACTAACCAAGCTGGATACAAAACCTCCACTTTGGTTTCTTGAAATTCCCAATGAAAATCCCAATGAAGATGACTACAAGATTCAATTAAGCACTGAGGAATTACAGATACAAACAAAGTTTCAACGACGCGCAATGGACGTATTGACCATTATGCCTCCGTTGATGAAGACGTCTGACTGGCAAAAACTTGTAAATGAGAAAATGAAAAAGGCTCAAATTACCAAAGTTTCCAGTGACGGGTCCGTGTCCGGACAGTTCATAGCTCACCTCCAGGAGTTTTGCACTGAAAGGGCACAGGCCAAAAATAAGGGAGAACTGCTTATAAGACGACCGTGGACACAGGATGATACTGCGGCGGAGGATTATAATGTAACCTATTTTAGGCTTCAAGATCTTCATGCCTATCTTATCAGGCAGAAATTCAACCACTTCAGCAACACAGGACAGATTATAGCGGAAATACAAAACATAGAAGGATTCAGATCTGAATTCTTTAAGATCAAAGGCAAGGGCGTGAACGTATGGGGCATTCCATCCTTCCCTAAACAAGACTCAGAATTTGATAAGGGGGAAAAAGATGCAACACCGTTCTAAAGAATCTTTAGCATATATAAAAAAAATGAAGCCTAGATGGGATGAAAAGTATTTACGGTCTGAGAAAGGTTTTTTTTCTGAGATATGGAATACCATGAAAAAAAGATGTTCACCGGAACACATGAAAAAATACGGGCGGAACAGAACATTACAGATTAACAATGGCATAAGAGGAAGAGACCATCTTTTAGAAATATGGGAAAAGCAGAAGAAGCTTCTTGGTGGACCCTATTGCATTTACACCGGAGTTAAGCTTACAACTGAAAGAAATAATGGAAAAGGATACGTTGGTCGTACAAACACAAACATATCTATTGATCGCATTGATCCAAATCTGCCATACCAGGAGGACAATATAGTATTTTGCTCATGGGAATTTAATAATACAAAGGGTGCTGTCTCACCTGAGGATTGCAAAAAAATACTGAAAGTATATGAGGAGAATCGTGCCAGAAATTAACATTATACTAGGCCCACCCGGCACAGGGAAGACTGAGAATCTGCTAAGGATAGTGGACCGGGAGTTAAAGGAGAAGACTGCTGATTCAAATGAAATTGGATTCTTTAGTTTTACTACCAAAGCTACCGATGAAGCACGTGATAGAGCTAAAACAAAATTCAATTTAACAAATGATGATTTGCCTTACTTCTGTACACTGCATGCATTTGGTAAGAGACAATTAGGAATGGCAAAAACAGAAATAATGAATCCAAAAGATTATAAATCATTCTCTGCTGAATCTGGAGTTGACTTGGAATTTGTTACCCAAGACTGGGAAGATACAGGCATAATTACTACAGATAATAAGCTGTTGAGAGAAATAACTAAATGCAGAAATCAATGCATGGAACTGGAAGAATTTTACAATAAACATAATTTTAATTTTAATTGGTATGAATTGCTACGAGCATATAGAGCGTTGGAAGATTATAAACACAATAATAACAAGCATGATTTCACTGACATGCTTTCTTTGTGGATTGAAACAGGTCCTACCCCAAAATTAGAAGTGGTATTTATAGATGAGGCACAGGATTTGACCAATCTTCAATGGGAAATGTGCTCCAAGATATGGAAGAATGCTAAAAGAGTTTATATAAGCGGAGACGATGATCAAGCTATCTTTAGATGGGCAGGTGCTGATATTGAGCATTTTATAAATATGGAAGGAAATGTAACTATCCTTAAACAATCCTATAGATGTCCTCGTGCTGTTCATAGAATTGCAGATTCAATAGTGAAAAGGATAGATAATAGAAGAAACAAGGAATGGTTGCCAAGAAGTGCACAAGGTATTGCTGAGCTGCACGCATACCCTGATCCCATTGATTTAAGCATAGGTAAATGGCTTGTTCTAGCTTCATGCGGATACATGCTAAATGAAATTGAAGAAAGCCTAAGACAGCAAGGTTTGGCGTATAAGAAAAACAATAAGCTGCCAGTTAAGAAGGAAATACTATCGGCTATAGATGCATGGAAAAAATTAAATGAGGGTGAGGAACTTTCCTATGATGAAGTATCCCACATATACAGTTATCTTCCAACCAAGACTGGTGTTGAGAGAGGATATAAGAATTTAAAGACATTAAGTGAAGATAAAATGTATGACGTTGAGGAATTAACTATGAACCATGGACTATGTTCATCCGGTACTCCTTGGAATATAGTGTTTGAGAAGATAGGAAATAGAAATATAGAGTATATACGATCATTGGAAAAAATTAACAAGACTTTATCTTTTGATCCTCTTATTAACTTAAGCACCATTCACATGGCTAAAGGTGGGGAATGTGATAATGTGATGCTATTTACAGATATTTCACGAGCTAACAGAGAAGAAATGGAAATTAATCCAGATGATACCAATAGAGTTTTTTACGTAGGAGCAACACGTGCAAAAGAGCAATTGCATATAATAGAGCCACAAAATTATGGAGGATTCAAAATATGAGTGCCCATAAAAAACAAATAGGAGGAGATCATTATAAAAGAATGGCAATTCAGCCAAGTCATTATATCGTAAAGAATAAGCTTGGATGGTATGAAGGAAACATTGTCAAGTATATTACTAGGCATAGTATCAAGGGAGGTAAACAAGATATAGAAAAAGTTATCCATTATGCTGAATTACTTTTGGAAGACCAATATACTCCTAAGAAATCTCGTGGTGAGATAATGGGAGAAGTGACCAGAAAACATATCAAAAAAATCAACAAGGAAAAAAATGAAACAAAATGAATTTATCTTTGCTAATACAATAAAATCAGAGTGGGTTCATCCTACTGAATTTCCATCCATGAAGGAAAGACCTGTAGTGGCTGTAGACTTAGAAACATGTGATACAGATCTAAAGAAAATGGGGCCAGGTTGGCCACGAGGAATAGGAAAGGTCATAGGTATTGCCATATCTGATGGTCAATTCAGTGCTTATTATCCTATTGATCATGATGGTGGTGGAAATATGGACAGGAAAGCTGTCATAAAATATATTAAATCTATATGTGAAGACGATTCAATAGATAAAGTGTTTCATAATGCACAGTATGATATTGGATGGCTATGGAGAATAGGAATAGAAGTAAAGGGATACATACATGATACAATGATTGCGGCAGCTCTTATTGATGAAAATAGATTTTCTTATACATTAAATAGCATAGTGTCTCAATACCTAGGGGAGTATAAAAATGAATCTACTCTCAAGAAAGCTGCAACTGAACTAGGATTAGATCCAAAAAGTGAAATGTATAAGATGAATGCGCAGTTCGTAGGAGAATATGCAGAAGCAGATGCTAGACTAACTATTCAACTGCATGAAAGATTAAAGGTTGAAATAGAAAAAGACTCTCTTCAAGGAATATACGACATAGAGTGTCGCCTTATTAATGTCATATTCAATATGACAAAGCAAGGTGTAAGAGTTGATATGATAAAAGCAATGTCTTTAAAGGATAAACTAAAAAACAAAGAGAAAAAAATTTTAAAAAGAGTAAAAGATTTAACAGGATCCTATGTGGATTTATGGTCTGCTAGATCTGTCGCAAAAGCATTTGATTCCCTAAATTTGGAATACCCAATGACAGAAAAGACAAGTGCTCCTAGCTTTACTCAAACATTCCTAGAAACACACGCACATGAGCTTCCACGTCTTATTACCAAGGCGAGGGTATTCAATAAGTTACAAGGAACTTTTATAGATGGTATAGCCAAATATATACACAGGGGAAGAGTACACGCACATATAAATCAAATTAGAGGAGATAGTGGAGGAACAGTCACTGGAAGATTTTCAATGTATTGCCCTAATCTACAGCAAATTCCAATAAGGGGTGAAATGGGAGTAGAGATAAGAAAGATTTTTGTGCCGGAAGAGGGAGAAGAATGGCTTTCAGCTGATTATTCACAACAGGAACCTAGACTTTTGACCCATTTTGCTGTTCTTAATAAGAATGATGGTGCTTCTGAAGTTCAACAAGCTTACAAGGAAAAAGACTTGGACTTCCATCAGCAAACAGCCGATATGGCTGATATTCCTAGAAAACTGGCAAAGACCATAGGGTTAGGAGTAATGTATGGAATGGGATATAAAAAAATGGCAATTGATCTGGACATCACACCATTGGAAGCAAAGAATATTTTAAAAGAATTTAGAATTAAAGTTCCTTTCATGCAAGAAATGCTGGAAGATGTAATGAATAGAGCCAGTGCCGTTGGAACCATTAGAACACTTCTTGGAAGAAAATGCCGATTTGATTTGTATGAACCAGCATGGTATACTAAGGAGTTTCACCGAGCATTGCCATTGAAGCAAGCTCAAGCTGAATATACTACAGTCAAGAGAGCAGGAACATATAAGGCCCTTAACAGATTGATTCAAGGATCAGCTGCAGACCAAACCAAGAAGGCAATGGTTGATATATATGAGAAATTAGGAGTTGTTCCTCTCATACAGGTTCATGATGAACTTAACTGTAGCGTTAAAAGTAAGAGAGATGGAGAAAAAATAAAGGAAATCATGGAGACCTGCGTAGCGCTTGAAGTTCCCTCCAAAGTGGAGTATAAGGTTGATCAAAGTTGGGGACACTCAAAATGATTGATTTAAGCCATAAAATAATATATAATATAAGAAGAAATAATGAATAGAAGAGTAGGCTACAGAGAACAGGGAAAAAAGAAGAAAGGCTATACCAATAGCCCCGCTAAGCCAGGATTTGCAATAAATCAGGAGCAGATGGAGTATGAGAGAAGAAAACTTTTGGAAGAGATGTCTACTAAAGTTACTAAGAAGACTCTTAATAATATGGCAGCGGTTGCGGCAACACATGAGCCAATCTACAAGGATGAGGAAGGAAACGAAAAAGAGCCAACAATGCGCGTCTTATCACTCGGCGCAGGGGTTCAGTCATCCTGTCTCGCACTCATGGCGCAAGAAGGACTAACCAAGCACAAGCCAGACTACATGATATTTGCTGACACTGGATGGGAGCCATCCTTTGTCTACGAGCATGTGGAATATTTAAAGAAAGCAGTAACAATTTGCCCTCTCATTACAGTTGAACGAAGCAATTTAAGAGAGGACCTTATAAGAGCAGCTAACCCTATTAAAGGGGGCAATGAGGAATGGAAATCATTCGCCGGAAGGGTACCTAACCCTCCGTTATTTGCAGCACGACCTGGCGGAAAAGTAGGTATGCTCTACAGGCAATGCACACATGATTATAAAGTTATCCCCATCCAAAAAAAGATGCGGGAGTTGCTTGGTGTCAAACCACGACACCGGGTTAAGAAAGGAACAATCGTCGAACAATGGATCGGCATATCCACAGATGAAGCAATGCGTATGAAGAAAGCTAGGCTTCCATGGTTGGAATCCCGTTGGCCATTGATCGAGATGAAGATGTCAAGAGCGGACTGCTTACAGTGGTACCGTGACATTAAAAAACATCCTATGCCAGGAAAGTCCTCGTGCATAGGGTGTCCTTATCACCACAATGATCAGTGGAAAAACATGCAGAAGAACTATCCAAAGGATTGGGAAGATGCATGCGAGGTTGATGATAAAATAAGGCATGGATTAAAAAATACAACAGCTGAATTGTTTTTACATAAGTCAGCCAAGCCATTAAGAGATATAAATTTCTTAGAGCCTAAGAAACAAGCTAGTTTATTTGGAGAAACTTTTGATGAGGAATTTTCAGATGAATGCGAGGGACTTTGTGGGGTATAAGAAAGATGAGGACTATGATCCAAAGAGCGTGCGACCGGGCCCTAAAGGAGGGACGGCTCCTGAATTCAAGTGTTTCAACTGCGATACATGGTTTGACGGAAATGAATGGAAATATACGCTCTCTAAGGCGTGGTATCCTTCTCTTAAACATAAAATTAACTTTTTATGCAGTCCGGATTGCTCTCTGGAGATTTCTGAAAAATATAAAGAGAAATATGCTGGGCCGTGAGTAGAGCAGATCTAAAAAGCAAGAAGCATAA
>VTLG01003154.1_pt1 | contig 12061 bp, 9 predicted proteins | sample 4694571 | NCBI WGS metagenome assembly VTLG01 (sample SAMN12604809, study PRJNA352737) | marine metagenome | biome: ENVO:00000447; feature: ENVO:00000209|ENVO:00000569|ENVO:01000036; material: ENVO:00002151; isolation source: viral sequences binned using virsorter ... | reverse complement strand
AAGAACACGATCATTAGTTGCAAGAGTAACACCATCTAATGTGTCTCCATTATTTAAAGCTGTAGATATTGTTATATTTGCGGTTGTTGCTGCTTTACAGCTGTCTTTTACATCTAAACCTTGTGAAGTAGCCTCTACAAATCCTTTTGTAGCAGCGTCTTGTGCATTAACAGGGTCGGCTACATCAGTTATTGTTTGACTGTTATATGAAACTGAACCAGTTGGTGCAGCCATTTGGTCTAATCTATTTGCTCTAACACCACTATCGAAATCTGAGATTTTATCGTGTCCAAGCGAAGGCACGTCTGCGGCTACCATTGCACGAAATGTTGCAGCGCCATTACTACCATTTGGTGCAGCTAAGAATGTATTTTGTGTCCTACTTGTAAATAAGTCAGCAAAACTACCAGAACCACCAATAGCTTCAATAGTTGTCGCAGAACCACCTGCTCCACCTGTGCCTACCCCAACAAATAATTTTTTACTACCTTCTGCAAAGGCTAATTCAGCATTTTCTAAAGATGCAGGTGCAGTTGAACCTGTTGACCTTTTAATCCTTATTGTATTTGACATTAAAAGTTACCTCCGTCTACAAGTGTTAATTTAGTTGTAGTTGCGTCTGCTTTAAATGTAGCAGAACTTAGGTCATAGTAAATTATAGAATTATTTACTTTATTAGTTTCATCAAACTGAAAACCAACAGGTCCTTGTGGTCCTTCTGTTGCAATTGTAACTGTTGTTGCATCACCTTGAGTAACAGTGACAGTATTTGTAGTTTCATTTACAGTAACAGTATTTTTTGTTTCTGAAATAGTAACTGAAGTCATGCTGTGTAACCCTCTGATACAAATATATTACCCTCTAAATAATATTCCTTCAAACCACTTGGGTTTGTCAGTAATACGTCATACTTTAAAACATTAGGAGTAAATGTTGCTGTCTGTGTATCTGTTAAAGCAATATCAACTGTTCCCGCAGTTCTATTAGTATAAGTAACACCGAAATCTGCATATTTATTAGATCGAGATTCGTCCCAAACTTGTGCAGCTACAGTATAACCAGATAAATTTATTGCACTGCTTGTTGAGTCTTTAAAAATTAATTGAATACTATGATCTGATCGTCTTTGAACAGTCATGTTATATGTTGCTGGTTCGACTGCCATTATTTAAAAATTATTTAATATCATAGTAGCAAAGAAATTATGCAGATTCTAAAGCAGCAACTTTTGTTTCTAGTGTTTCTATTCTCTCCATTGATTCTTGCAAGGCTTTTACAGCTTTCATATACAATATTGAAGCTTTAACAGATTTAGTTACTGTGCCTTGATCTTTGCCATCAATAATATCAGGATTGTCATTAACTAACCCACTCATACCAGCATCTTCTAAATCCTGTGCAATTACTCCTAAATGAATTTGTGCTTTTTCTGAACCAACATTGGCAACTTCTGATTTAAACTTAAACTTTTTTAACTTAACTGCTTTAATATCGTTCCATTGAGAACCAGAATCAACAATGTCTTGTTTTAATTTTTCGTCTGAAAGCACTCCATAACTATTAAATCTGTTTGTAATATCTCCTTGTTGACTTATTCTTAATTGAAGTTCTCCTAATTCAACACCAGAAGCGTTATAAGCTTTTGTCCAAACTTCAAACGCACTGCTAGCACTGGGTGCGTGTAAATACATTGTTGAGCCATCAAAATGTATTCCAGCCCTATTTCCATTAGGTACTTGAATACTAGTACTACTTGTATGAAATCCTGTAAAATAATTTACTAAAGTTCCAGCAGAATTAGGTAACTGAAGGTCGTGTTGTGTTCCAGCAGTATTGGTAACAGGCTTTAGCATCATTTTTGTAGCACCGTCGTCCATAAATTCAAGACAGTTGGCATTTAGTCTAGAATTATAAATTGCAAAATTTCCGTGACCAGATTTTAAGTGAATACCTGCTGGGTTTGATGTTGTATTTGTAATTTCTAAATTTGACCCTTCATTTGCTGAATTACTGGTAATTTTTACATCTGCAGTACTAATTGTTACAGTTCCATCTGAGGCTATTCTTAATCTTTCAGCAGCACCAACTCCTTGTTTATGTGTTTCAAAAAATAAATCTTGGCTATGTCCACCACTTTCTGCAACAACAGAAGAACCAATGGCAGCACCGCCACTTGAGGGCAAACTGTAAGCACCTGACCCTTGTAAAAAATAAATTCTTCTTGTTTCACCAGCCTCAACTCTATGCTTTAAGTCACCTCCATCAACAACCATTGCGGCAGCTGTATCAGAAGTGTCTGCTTTATTAAGAAAAAATGTTCCAGTTGGTGAAAACCTAGCCTTTTCAACACCACCAATTACAAAAGCAAAAGCTCTGGCAGTTCCAGAAGCACCTGCAACAGTTCCTACCCTGCCATGACTACTTCCAACAAAATCTAAAATTGAACTTTCATCACCAGCATTAAAATTAGAAGAAGACGTTTTTGATCTAATAGCACCAAAAACCTCAAGTTTATCTGCATTTGATGCTGCCCCAATACCTACAGAACCGGTATTACCAATATTTATACCTGCGACATCACTATCTGCTGCAATAGTTAAATAACCTCTATTATCTTGACGATCATAACCAATTACTAAAGTATTATTATCTGTTGAGGCCATATTATCGCCAATATATATTTGAGGGTCAGCATTTTGACACTCAAAAGTAGCAACCACCTGTGTATCATTTTTTACATTTAATTTTGCTCCATTTCTTACAGTGTCAGTTCCTAACGCTATATCTCCATCTTGGTTAATAAAAAGTCTTTGACTGCCAGCAGTAGCTACACCAATAACATTTTCAGCTAATCTATAAAAACCAGTATCGGTATCGCCAGCAAAACATACTGATGGTACAGCAGGGTTAGTACTTGCTAAAGCTAAAAACTGACCTGTCATTTCAGTACCAGCACCGCCTGATTTTTTAAGCAGTCCTAAATTAGTTTGGTCTAAGTCACCAATCTCAAAAAATGTTGCACTAGCACCAGCATCTTCACCGCCAGTTGATCTTATTTTTAATTTGTCATTTTGTGTATCTGCAAAAAGTTGACATTTTGCTGTTGTCCCTAAATTATTTTGTGAGCCAGCATTACAGGACTGAATTGCTGCAAATACTGCAATAAGATCAGATCTAACATTGGCGCCTGAGGCATTGGCAATAACATAGTCTGCAACTTGAGCCATTTAAAAAATACTTTTCTCCATATTACACCCCTTTTGCATAACCAACAGCTTGGAATGTAAATTTTCTATCAACAAAATTTGAACCATTTTTTATATTTAAGGTAAATCCTGTACCAGAAACATTAGTTAAAGTAAAAAAATCACCAGCTATAGCATCTTGAATAGTAATACCTATTGCGGGTAAAAAAGCAGTTGCAGAACCCCCTAATTCACTGGTACCAGTAAAAAATGGCGAACCAAATACAATATTTTTTGCTGATGTGCCAGATTGTTGTGGTGCTGTTGATGTATTACCACCTCCTGTTTGATATTTTCTTTCCGTCCTTGACTCAAATTGTGCAGTATATCCTGCTTGTTGCACATTCATATTTTGTGAAGTATTAGTTGTTTCAAGAATAATTTTAAACTTAAAGCCTCTTCCTTTAAATGTTCCATTTGCAAAATTGTTAAAAGTTTTATTTGCAAAATCTGAGGTTTGATATGAAGACCCATTACTAGGTGCAGTATTTGTTGATGCAACTTGAATCTGGCAGTTTGCCTCATCTGCTGCAATGCCATCAAAATTACCATCTTTTGCATAATTATCCCAGCCTCCGTCAGGTGGGCCACCATCTTCAGGTGGGTCATTAGGAATTATTGTTTCTATGTCTTGACCAATAATAAAACCAACAGACCTTATAACTCTTTTTAAATCAACGGAAAACACTGCGCCTAAGTCAAGAATATTTGCAAAATTATATTCACCTCTTTTACCTCTATCAATAGTTACGTTACCAGTTGTTTCTGGTAGTATTCCTTGATCTGCAACAACAGTTAATGTGCTTGTTGTTGGAACTGTAGCAATAATAAACTCTCCACTTCGAGCCTTACCACCAGTAAATCTTATTGGTAAAAGTTCACCAACACTAATTCCATGTGCTTGTGCATTACCATCTGCATCTTTTGTTGTAATAGTGATAATTTTATTTGTTTGGCTGTAAGTACCTGTTTTAACAACTGATGGGTCTGTAAGTTGTAATCCACTTTGAGTATTATTAAATGCTGTATTAAGATCAAGACCTGCAAATGGTGGCGTATCTAAATCCTCTCGATCTTCTAAAATTACTTGTGCATCTATAGTGTCAGGCAAGTCTTGTATTACACTTGCCTCTCCTTCACTAAAATTTCCTTGGTCATCTTGAAATTTTAAAATATACTCTCCCTCTAATGATGGAACGACCACATCTGTACTATTTCCAGCTAGTGCAGTTACAAGATCAACTGAATTTTGAAAAGTGCCAGAACCATCTGTAACATTACTGTGCCTTACATATACCCGACCGCCATGCAAAACATCAGGGTCAACAGCCCTCGACCATCTTAATCGTACTAATTTGTTATTAATCGGTTCAAGTGTTAGATTTTTTACATCTGCTGGTGGTTGTGTTTTACCAAGAGCATTAAAAGTAAGATTTGATGAAGTTGCAGATAATTTTAAAGCTGCATTAAAAGAAAAAACTTTAAATTCATATTTTCCAGCCTCCGTACCAATAAGTTCAAAATCAGGTCTTAATACAATTTCACTTACCCAATTAGAATTGTTAAACCTATATTGCACAAGATATTGGCTTACTCCCGTAACGGGTCGCCATGCAAGTAACAATTTAGTAACAGCAAGTGCATTAATAACCACCAGCATTTCTTTCTCTTCACCAAATCCATTAACTACTTTTAAATCAGAAGGTGGGTCAACAGGTGAATTTAAAAATGAAATTCTTCTTTCAGGTAATGCAATACCTTCTTCAATAAAAGCATATTTCCCTGCAAGATAAGTTAATGCTGTAATAGCATAGTTAATACCATCTTGTTCCTCTATACTAATAATACGAAATGTTTGTGGCTCTTCACCATCAGCATCACTTTCAAGTAACCAAATTGAATTAGCATTTGGTGCAGTACTTAAATTAGGCGTTAAATTAATATTGCTGCCAGAAACACTACATGCCCTTACTTCAACTGTACCATTTGGCATCATAACTCTTACTTTTTGGTTTGTACCAGAAAAGTCGCCTAAATCTTGATTATTGTCCACTGTTATTTGGCTTACTGTTGCAGAGGCTATTCTTCCACCACGCCTTTTACCTTGCCTTACAGGGTCATTGACAGAAATAACACTGCCTACCCTTAAAATTGCACCTGCATCAATCGAAGTAGTAAAACTTATAACTTCAGACTCGTTTTGTTCACTAAATAAAATTGCCTTTCCTAACCTTTGTGCTTGACCACGGGAAGTACAAGCAAATGCTTTTACATCTTTTTTTACTATTCCCAATTTATTTCGAGTAGTTTGATCTGCTTCTACAATTTCATAATCTACCTCTCTGGTATCCATGTTGAAATAGCTTACAGATATTACAGAATGCCTTTGTTTTAAACTAGTACCAGAATAAGAAAAACCATCAACACCTACATTTGACAAATTAAATAAGTAAGTAGGGTCGGCAGGTGCATCTTGCGCAAGGGTAATTGTTCCTTCTGACCATATAGGAAAGCATCTCATAACACCTGCCAATTCATTTATTAACTGGTAAGCCTCCATTGAACTTTGTATATTTACGTTGCAACTAAAACGTGGCTCTTTTATATTTTGGTTGAAGCCATTATCAACTAACGTACTGGCAAACCTACTAGCTGCTACAAAGCTATATAAATCTATATTGCTCTCTGTAATATGTGTTCCAAACCCGTACCTTTCAGTTGTTAAAAGATCAAGCAATACCATTGCTGGGTCACTGCACCAAACAGCATTACCAAGAGTTCCATTAAAAATATAGCCATCTGGATAATGTATAAATCCAAAACTACTGCAAGGTCCAAGACCTAATGCAGTAGCTTGAGTTTGATTTGAAACAACTGTTGGTGTGCCTGTACTATTTGAAGCTGGTATTTTTATTTTTATACCACGAATACGAAAAGCCCTTTTTGGTATTGCACTAAATTGTTCAGAGTCAATTCTTAAATGTGTATATGCACTGTTTAAATATCTTTGTTTTGTATCAAAAATTTTTGTAAGACTTGTAAAGAAAAAAGCATCAACTAATTGTGTTGTAGAGGCATCTTTTGTATTTCTGATAACTTTTATATCAACAGGAAAAGCACCTGTTATATTAACCCTATATTCTTTATCATATCTATCAGCAGTTCTACCTGTTATAACATCATTAATAACATCTACAAAACCACCAAGATTATATTGTACCTGTATTCTTAGATGAACAGATGAACCTAATAAATCACCAGTATCGGTTGCTTTTTGTAATTGTGGAAATGTTACAAGAACCTTTACAGCATCTGGGTTCACATTTGGTGAAGCATCAGTTATTCTTTGAGTTACACCATTTGTTTCACCAGAAGAAAGAGTACCAGCAGGGTTTGTTGGACTTTGATTTACATCAATTACAGATTGACTACCAACAATTCCGGGAATGTGCTGTTGACTTGCATCACCAAATCTAGGTGTAAAGTCTACATTTTGAAAATTAAAAGAAGAAGCAGCAGGTGTTGTATTATCTGCATTTTCATTTAAAACAGGCGTATCATTAAAAAATATATCCTTTAATGCAGCATTATTATAAGCTGTTGTATTTTTTGTAAGGCCAAGAATAGAAGGAGTTGCAAAGCCTTCTATTTCTCCCTCAGACAGTAAATCTTGAATACTTGCAAACTGTCTACTGTTTAAAGTATCTGGTGCCCTTGTAGGGCTTGGTGGTGCTGGTGGAGTACCACCGGAACCTCTTATAATTTTTTTATTTATCATGCTGTTACCTGATTAGTGTCAATTCCAGCAGAGATAACTACCGAACCAGTCACGATTTCTCCATAAACAATAGGGTGGCTAGTTCCAGCTCTTGCTGTATTTTGTATACCAGAAAAACTGAATGAAATTCTTGGGTCCTCTTCATTGTTAAATTCCTGAAATTTTGGTATTGGAAATAATAATTCAGCTGCGCCTCCAAGCACTAATGCACCACCTATACCAAGTAGACCTTTTGTCCCTATACCAGCAGCAGCAAAACCTTTAGCACTTAATAACCCACCTGCAGCAGACACAGAGGCACCAGCAGTCGCAAAAGCCAAGCCTACTAAAGCAGCACCTAATAAAAGTCGCCCAGCACCGCCAGAACCAACGATAACGGGCACAATTTTTATATCAGACAATCCTGTTGGGTAATTTATTTCTTCTTTTTTTATTTCTTTATCATCTACAAGAACTTTATAATATCTTTCGTTCATATGTGCTTCTAACTTTGGAAAGTTTGTTACAAGAAAACGAATTGCATCTGCAGTTGAATTAACAACAGCTTCTAATTCTTTGTAGCCTACAAATTCAGCTAATTCTCCATAAAGTTTAATTTTTCTGAGCATAGCGATACCTCTTACCAGTACATTTTAACAACCACTCAGAATATGGCTCCCTACAAGATAGTCTAGCCGCTAAATGATGTAAGACCATATCTCCAAGAAAAATTCCAACATGATTTAATGTAGGGTGCAATATTGACATTAATAATACATCACCTTTTTGCAAAGTCTCATCATATCTTAATTCTCTAAAACCAGTGCGCTCAGCATAATCTTCAAACAAAGGGTTTTCTAAAAACTCTTGTGGAGTCATAGTTCTTGGATAATCTTTTAAAGTTATTTTTCTTTCTTGTTTATACCAGTCAACAACTAAACTCCAACAATCAGTAATACCCCAAACCCATGGTCTACCAAGCAGTTCTGGTACATAGCCAACTGGTATACATTTACCCCATTCTTCTGTTTTAGGATTAACAATATGCCAAGGTAATTTACTGTGTTCGCAACTTATTCTGTCAGCTTGACTTGGTGTTGGTGGTGTTACTGGGTGGCTATGAATAATTGCAATAATATCTCCTAAATTATCTGCTTTTACATAATCTTCTGGATTTAAAATAAACTCTTGATGGCTTGTTATAGCTAAATTTTCACAAGGAAAATATTTTTGTTTTCCTTTTATATTAAGTAAAAGTCCTACAGATTCTTTAGGGTCTTGGTCTTTTGCATGAACCAATGCGTCATCTTTCCAACTCATTGAATAAACGTACCAATACTTGGAAATATATCTCTGGTACACTGACGTTTTGGAGCACGAATGCCTGCCATATCAATAGCACCTGCTAATTCAAATTCAACAACATCTCTATTTTCTGATGCTTTTCTGTCTATAGTATAAATTTGCCTTTTAAATTCCGCTGTTGGATCTGGTGTACCTAAAGGATTTGTACCGCCAGCAAAATTTTCGGGGTCTATAAATTTCGCTAATGTTCTTATTCTTGTTACTGTTGCGCCTGTTAAATCATTACCTGCTGTCTCTGCATTTACAAGTAATAATATGGACGATATATAACCTGTAGCATTACTTATCGCTAACCTTGGTCTTGGAATTTGCCCACGTTGATATGCAAACCCTGTTGCTTCAACTGGAAATCTTAAATAATTATTACCAGCCCAACGTATTTGACCATTAGCATTTAGATTTGAACCAGCATGAAATCTATAAGGTGTAGTTGCACCATGCAGTGAATTATCTAGTTGTAATAAAAATAATTCAATAATTGCAGATGGGTTGATAGGCTGTAGATCACTAAAAACAGCACTGAAAGAAACATATTGTACATTATTGTCATATACTGTTTGGTTTATTGTTTTTGGCCAATTTGGTTCACTACTTCCAGTTGTTCCAGCAACAGTTACTTTAAAAAATAAACCAGCAACTCTATTACTTTCTGTTGGGGCAACTATTGTATTTAGAGATAAACTTGCACTAGCTGACCAAACTGTTGTACTCATGAGGATTCAAATACCTCCCTAAAAGTAGCTTTTATTGTTGCTCTATTAAGATATGGAATTGTTTTTGTCCAATTCTCACAGACAAATTTTGATGTACTTGACTCACCTGCTGGTTGGTAGTCAAAACTTTCAAAATTAGCATTAGCTCTTGCGTCAAAAAAATCTTCTATTTTTTGCGCATCTGACTGTGATTTTTCAAAAGTTAAATTAAAAATTTTAGGATTTTGATGTTGTGCAAGACCAAAAATTATTCGGTGTTCGTAACCATCAGCAAACTGTACTGTTCTTACATTAGGTGCAGACCTTTTTTGTTGCCCATAAGTTGGTGTAGTACCACCTGCAGAAGTTCCAACATTATCATCATCAAAAGTTGCCATTATGCAAGTAAACCTCCCGGTCTTTTTTGTTCTATTATTTCAGATTGTACTGCAGCAGAAATAACAAGGCCAAGTTCTTTTGCTTTATTGTCATTACCTTCGACATTTGAACCAGAAGCATCAACATTTACAACCACATTATTTGTAGTTGCACCCATTTGATTATTAGGAATTATTGTACCTGCAGTATTTGGTACAAAAAGTTCTGGACCTCTCTCACCTACTATTGATGGCTTTCCAACTGGTGGCCTTCCACCTTTAGCAAATGTTGGTAGCGCAGCAAAAGGTCCACCAATACTTGATAATAAAGTATTAATTCCAAGTCGCATAAATTGTCTAGCTATATCATTCAATAAAGCATTAGCAGATTCAGCTAACGATTTTGTTTGCATAACAGCATCAACAAGAGCATCTGAAACACCTGTGGCAATGCTATTTCCAATTTCTTTAAATATTTCTTTTTGTCTTTTTGCTGCTTCATTTATTTTTTCAATTTCTGTTTTTTGGTTTTTTAATTCATGGTTTTGTTTAGCCAATGAAACAAGTCTTTCTGCCTCTTCTCCATCAAACTCTTTTCTAATTGCTGCAATCTGTTGTTCAAGATCAAATTCATTCTTTTTTTCTTCCCCAATAATTTGTTCTCTTTGCACTGCATTTGTTAATTCAGCATTTTGTTTTTTTAAGGTGTCAAGCTGTATATTAAATTCTGCTGTTAATTCTCTTGCTTCTGCTGCCTCTAGGCTATCTTTTAATTTGTCTAGCTCTTCGTTTGCCTTTTTTATATCTATTTGTAAACCTTCAGCCGTAGCACTTTCATTTCTATTAGTGCCAAGTTCTTCTAACTTTGCCTGCATTTCCTCAATATCTTTTGTCGCAATTTCTATTTTTTTACTTATATTTGCAGCAGTACCTGATTCTAAAAGTTCGTTAAATTCTTTTTGTTCATTTTTAGTTTTTAATATTGCTGCAGCTAAAAAACCTAAACCAACTACTAATGCACCAATACCTGTTTTTACCATTGCTAATTTAAAAGCATGAACAGCAATAGTTGCTTTTGTTATACCACCAGCAGCTAAAAAACTTGCTGCTGCCATACCTTTTAATCCAGTTGCAGCCAATGCAGAGGAAATTGCTGTAGCTTGTGCTGATATGACAAAGTTAGATAAACCAGCAACAGCTAAAGGTACTGCCACAGAAATACCCTTTGCTGCCAAAGCAATACCAGCAAGAATTGCTGTAGCTTGACCGCCTTCTGAATTTAAAAAATTTAATATTGCTGTTAAACCTTTTACTGCCGGATCTAAAACAGGAATAAGTGCTTTACCTATTGATTCTCCAAAATCCCTAAAAGATTCTCCTAGAGTATCAACAGAACCAGCGAATCCTACAGCAGCAGCTTGTGCTAATTTATTATAACTTTCATCTACAATGTCTAATATCATTGTATGTGCTTCTGCAACTTGATTTGTTTTCATTAACTGCTTTATTACTTCTGTTTGTTGTTTAGTAAAAGCAATACCAGAACGATTTAAGTTTGATAAGTTTCTCTCAGGGTCTTGCAATGCTTTTGCAAGTTGCATAAAAGATGTGCTGACATCAACTTGGTTTACCTGTGCAATATCTGCTGCTGCTTGAGCAACTCTTTCGTAAGAATCAACACCAATATTTCTAAAACTTGTTAATAAGTTAAAACCTCTTGTAAAATCTTCTTGATTAAATAAAGTTGTTTTTCCAAATCTATCTGCAACCTCTTGTAATTCTCTTAAAGAATGTGCACCAGCTCCTAAATTGCTTATACCTTGTTCAAGTATTTTTATATCTCGTTCTCTTGCTAAAAAAGTACTAATACTTCCATTAAGCACAGAAAAAGCAGTACCAACAGCAAGAATAGGTGCAATAGTATTACTTATTGCGGTACCTAAACCTTTGGCTGCTGTAGATGTTGCAGCCAAAGATTTTGTTGCACCTTTTGATGCTGCTGATAATTTATTAGTTGCTGCAGAAGCATTATTTAAAGAACTGACAGCATTTCTAGTGTCAACTCTTAAGGTAACAATACTTTCAGCCACTTAGCTTACAAAATACATTTCTTTTATATTACCTATTATTTGCTCTATGGCGCATCTTTTTTTCATTCTCATATTTATTTTCGTAATATGCAGCCCAATATATAAACTCCTCTTCTGTCATATTTTGTCTTAGTTCTGTTAATGTTTTGCCTAATTCAGATGCGAGAAACAACTCAAAGTTTAACCAGCTATTTCTCTTTAATCGTTTTTTGCTGTTTCAACATCTATTTTTAATTCAAACAAAAACAACTCAATATCATTTAAAACTTTCTCTGGTAACATTCTTTGCAGGTCTGGGGCATCTGCCAAAGCAAACATTTTTGACCCATCTTCTTTTTGTGCGATCTGACAAAGCAGTTGTGTAGATACCATCAAAGCATCATCAGTACCAACAGCAGTTTGTGCCTTCTGTCTGTCGTATCTTGTTAAAGGTGGAAAGAAAACATCAATTTTTTGACCGGTAGGTAGCTCTAATACATATTTGCGTCTTTGTGACATAACATTACTAAAACCTTCAGTAATGATGTCAATGGTT
>VTLG01015386.1_pt1 | contig 12062 bp, 8 predicted proteins | sample 4694571 | NCBI WGS metagenome assembly VTLG01 (sample SAMN12604809, study PRJNA352737) | marine metagenome | biome: ENVO:00000447; feature: ENVO:00000209|ENVO:00000569|ENVO:01000036; material: ENVO:00002151; isolation source: viral sequences binned using virsorter ... | reverse complement strand
GTTATTCAGTCTATGTAAAAGAATTCCGGGGTGGCGGAACAGGCAGACGCACTAGGCAGTTTACCTAGGGTCCATTGGACGTGGTGGTTCGATCCCACCCCCCGGAGCCATATATTTATTTTAATCCTTTTTTCACATATAAATATTGTGGAGAAGAGGATATTATTATATGGCATTTTTAGGACAAGATGGTTTTCAATGGGGCATTGGCGTTGTTGAAGATAGGTTTGATCCAGATAAGTTAGGTCGGGTGAGAGTCAGATGGTTAGGTTTACATGATGACGAAAAACAAAAGATACTAACTAAAGATTTACCGTGGTCTCAAGTTATGCAACCTGTTAGTGCAGGTGCTATGGCTGGTGTTGGAGATTCACCCACGAACCTAGTAGAAGGTACTTGGGTTGTAGGCTTTTCAAAAGAAGATAGTTTACAAGAATGGATTATCATGGGAACTCTTCCCGGCAATAATACAAGAACGGCATTTACTGGCAAATTAAATAGAAAGTGGGCAAAACAAAGAGGTACATTGCAGAAGTATACAAAGGAATATTCTTCTGAAATTCCAGATGCTTCTGAAGATTACTTGGATTATGAACATGGGTTTAATGATCCTACTATAGACCAGAGAAACGTTCCTTATCCTCCAAGTGATATAACTATAGGTCACAGTCAGAAGTTTGGTGATTATTCTGCTGGGCCAGGACAACATTATCCAGAATTACATGAGAATGCTATTGCTAAACCACAGTCTTATTATGTAAACAGTCCTGGTGGTGCTTGTGGTGTAACGAAATCTAAAAACGATATGATACCGGAAGATTTCCCGGATGACAAATATGAAAAGACACAACGAGTACCTAATTATAAACCAGCAGGTCTAGCACCTAATGATTTAGATGAATGTGATGATGAGAAGTGGTTGGTGCTTCCAGAACTTAAAGGTTATGCACCAAAATTTTCTAGACTAACACATTCGGATATTTTACATTACCTTTATCGTACAACGAGAAGGGTAACTGCTGATATGAGGCAATGTGAAGATTGGACTTTCTTTGGTACCTTTGAGTGGCCTGATGTTTGTACTTATGGTTATAGGGCACATGCCGGAGTTAATCTGTCAACAGGTTATTTGGAAGATGGTCATTGGCGTGCTGATAAAGATGCCGGTAAACCTGGTGGTACTCATGCACCGACATGGCCGATCACAAGAGACACACCAACATCTAGTACAGACTCATCTGGTCTTGCTAGTATAGACCCACTAGACAATAGAGCATCGTGGGGTCAAGATTCTGGACAAGAGATTGGATATTTCTTATTAGATGGTGAACAGTTTAGACTAACACACCCAAGAACACCTTATATACAGAAAGGTAAGTTATCACCAACCCAAAGACAAGAAGTAAAACAATTATTTGATGATGGTCATTATGGAACAGGAATTTATAATATTAGTGATCCTAGTGGACCAGATACACGAAAGGATCTTAAATTTGAAGATGTAAAAGAAACTGATTTGGTAGTATTACCAGAATCGGATACAAATAGACTTGCTGTGGGTGGCATTCCTATTAAGAGTATTTCTGGTGATAAGGTAGTTACAAAATCTAGCTTGTGGGGTGATAGTACAACCACATTCGCTACAGCATCGGAAAGTAAAAATAAAAATCCTAAACCCATAGTACAAAAGGGTGATGTGATAATGATATCCGGTTGTAGGGGTGCAGAAGAATATAATGGTCGTGTGTATAGAGTAATGGATGCTTCTTCTTCTGGTTCTAGTTTTACTATTACTTTAGGAACGATGGATGGTCTTCCCTGGTCAGGACCAGGCAGTATAGAATATTCAGGACCAACATCAACAACACCCTCAATAGTAGATGCTGTAAAATTATTAAAAGAATATACAGCGGAATATTCTCTATATCTAGGTGGAGGTATTATATCAATTAATCCACATTGGATGATTAGGGCTAAAGCAGAAACCAGAGAACGTCAAATCAATATCGGTAATCCAGAAATGAATACTGGTATTAATTTTAGATTTTGGAATCAACCTACGAGTCGTTGGGCTTCACAGTATCCATTTAACCATGTGTATGAATCAGAGTCAGGACACATTAAAGAATTTGATGATACGCCAGGTGCAGAAAGAATACATGAGTACCATAGGTCGGGAACTTATTATGAAGTAGACCATCAAGGTACAAAAGTTGATTATGTAAAAGGTGATAATTATAATGTTAGAATCTTTGACGATTATCTATATGTTAAAGGTAAAGTTGCTTGGACTATGGATGATGAGGTATGGATCCGAGCCAATGACAGAATGGATATATCGGCAAAGTGGAAGATACAGATTCATTCAGGTGGTGATTTAGACCTATCGTCAAAACGCAATATCAACATGAAAGCTCTTGGTGATATTAATATGCAGTATGATGGTCATATGAATATTCTTGGTACTGCATTAAGTCCAGAATCTGCAAAATTTCATGCAGGCACAAGACCCTGTACTGTATTATCATTCTTTAATTTGAAAACTGGACATATACAAGTAGAAGCTATAGAAGATATTAAAATACAGGCTGATAAAAATTCGATAGCAATAAAAGCTCTTACAGATAATATATATTTAACTGCTATGGCTGATATAGAAACTTTTGCATATGGTGATCTATATTCAGAAGCTTTGGGAAGAATATATGAATTATCTGTGGGTGAGAATAATAGAACTGCTATGGCTGGTGCTGTAAACGATGTTAGTATGGGAATGGGAATACATCACTATACCTTGGCAGGCAATATAACAGCAGAAACTCTTGCAGGTAGTATTAAACTTAAATCTATGGCGGGAGATATTAAACTTACCGCATTAAAAGATATACACGCTTTTGCAGGTGTTAATATGATGATAACTGCTTTGAGTGATGATATAGATATTAAAGCTGGAGGTTATATAGATGTTTCAGCTGTTGGTGATATGAATTTAGGTAGTACAACGGGAGAATTTAAAGCGGGTGCTTATGCTGGCAAAGTACAGATTAGAGCTGGTACAGATTTAAAGTTATACTCTCTTGAGGATACGCATATCAGATCAAAAGATACTATGTATATAGAATCAACAGATCATTCTATATACCAAAGGGCTGCGATAACTAATGAAATATATTCGGGTGATAGTTTTCATAATCTTGCGGTTGGAAATATCTATGAAACAGCTGCACAAATCCATATGAATGGACCTGCAGCAAATGAAGCAGATCCGGCAACCAATGCTTACGTTTTTAGAATGGCGGGGTTTGCTCCACCATTAATTCCAGGAGTTGTTATTCCTGCAATGCCAGCTTTCGTAGCACCAACAATAGATATAGTGCCTATAGATTTGCCTGACCCAGCACCCGCTACTGGTATTGGGTTGGCTATAAATGCTAACGATCCGGGAACACCGGGCAGTGGTTATGGTGGAGAAAACATCAGAGCTACACACGATACAATTAATGATATTATTACTGGCAACAGTAATACTAAATGGTAAGAGGAAAATATTATGCCTAGTCCAGATTTTGCAGGAAGTTCTTTTGCAAATGCAAGTTCAGGTGATACAGATCCTGTAGCAGAATTTAATGAAAGTTCTTTTGGATCTCCAGAACAAACTTTTATGGGAGATGTAGAAGCTGTGGTTGGTGCGGTATCAGCTTTTGGTAAACAAGCCCTAGATGTAGTAACAGCTACAGACAACACTGTGTGGTCTGGACTTTGTGGGCAATTTGTTCAAGGCTATTCAGCATTAACAAAAGGAAATATCGGAATGTCTTTTCAGGCAGGCAAGATAGGTGAGATTAATGTTTCTATAGGTGTTCCTTTCGGAGCTCTTTTTGGTCTTGCAGCAAAGGCTAGAATGGGAGTATCTTTAATGGAATTGGCCGATGCTACTTTGGCGCCTGTTGGAGGAAAAGGAAATCCACTTGGTTGGCTTAGTGGTAGTCTATGTGTGCCAGCAAATAAAGCAGGTACGGCTGCTGGTGGAGGAATTGCAGCATTTAAGGGAAGTCCTATTACAAGTAAGGCAGCTGCTGATCCGTTACTATCAGGATATATGGAAGCTGGAAAAACAGTAACAACTTCTTTTAGTTCCACTTCTATGGTTGGAGATGCTATAGCAGGAACAAATATGGCAACTGCTTCTATTAATGGAACACCTTTAGGAGGAAGTACATCAGTAACTTTGGGACCAACAATGTCTGTAGCTTCAGATATAGGAGAATTGGGTAAGGTGTCTGGTCAGATAAGAGTAAGTATACCAGGAGCTGTAGGTGTTGGCCTAGGTCTTGTTAAAAATGTTTATGGTGCAATCTATAAAGCTGCTAGTTATGATTTGCCAGGTGATCCTGGTTTAGCAGGACATCCTGAATCAATACCAGCAAAAGGAACACCCGGTAATACTGGAGCAGATTGTGGTGGCCATCCGGATGCAAACTTTTTTATAGATAGTGGAATATGTGATCCTACAGGAGGAATTACTAGTGCTAATATGTCAGCTGAATTTAGTCCTGCCGGTTCGCATGGTAGAGGTTTTGGAGATCCAAGTCCTGTTGGTGCAGCTGATAAAATGGGCGGAGGCAATAAAGCTGAAGCTGGTGGTATGTGGGCTTTCTAATGGCTGAATCTTTAGTAGCAAGAGGAACAACAACCTCTCCTGGAAATACAACTGCTATAGATGTAGCAAGTACAAATCACGCTTGCATTGGAAGTTTCGACACGATGGAATGTTCGACCGATGTGTTTGTACATCGTAGAGGGGTGGTTAGATTAACGGATGATGGCACGCCTCATCCTTTTCCACCACAACCTCCGTGTGCAAATCACGCAATAGTTGTAACAGATGCTTCGCCCACAGTATTTGCTAATGATTTAGCAGTAGCGTGTCTGGGCCATAATTATAATGGCTCTGAAAATATATCGACTGTGAACCAGAATAATGTGTTTGCAGATTCATAAGATTTGGAGATAATAATGGAAAAATTGATAGAACAATTAAAAAATAAAGATGTAATATTAGGAACAATAATGATAGTAAGTGGAATTTTAATCCACTTTGGATATGATAGTGGGTTTCTTGGTTTAATAGTATTTGGTTTATACCTAATCTGGAAGAAGGAAGAGAAACTAGAAGAACACCATCATCACCATCACCATCATAATAAAACACAAAAAAAGAAGGTAACAAAGAAAAAGAATGGCTAAGAAAGCAAAAGGACTATTAACCGCAAAGAGAGAATCGGTTAGAAAGAGAACTTCAATTGGAGATTCTCCAAGGTCTAGACCAAAGAATAAAAACAAAAAAAGAACTTGGAAAAAGTATAGAGGCCAAGGTAAATAGATAAATATTAGATATGCCAGTAACTACATATAACGCAGGATTCGATGATGACGAATCTGTAAATAATAGCTCAAGAAGTAATTACCTTTATAAGGATTTAAATTTATTTTTCACAAAGAATCCTGTTTCTGGTGATATTTCTATAGTTTCAGATATACAGAACATTAAAAGGTCTGTTCGTAATATTGTTTTATTGAATACTTGGGACAAACCCTTTCATCCAGAAATAGGTACTAATATTAGAGCTGCATTGTTTGAGAATTTTACGCCGCCTGTTATTGTAGATTTAAGGAATAAAATAACAAGAGCTATTACTAGATGGGAACCCAGAGTATTCGTTGAGAATGTAAGTTTCAATGATCCTAGTTTTCATCGTATGGACAGTAATACCTTGGGCGTTAAAATAGAATTTGTAGTAAGAAACGCATCAACAAAATTAGAAGAAGTCGAAATTCTTTTAAAGAGAGTAAGATAAAATGGCCGGATTAACAACAAAAGGAAAAATGGAAATCACTGGATTAGATTTTGATGATATTAAAACTAATCTAAAAACCTATTTAAAGGGACAGTCAAATTTTACTGATTATGATTTTGAAGGTTCGGGTATGAATATCTTACTAGATGTTTTAGCCTACAATACACATTATAATGCATTTTATACGAATATGTTGGCTAATGAAATGTTCCTAGATACTGCACAGAAAAGAAACTCTGTGACTTCTCATGCTAAAGCTTTGGGATATACACCAACATCAGTAAAAGCTCCTACTGCAAATGTTAAGATAGAAGTTAATGATGCGAATACTTCTACAGTAACTTTACCAGAGGGTTATGTTTTTACCACTGCTATTAATGGAGTAGATTATCAATTTGTTAATATAGAAGATAGAACAGTTAACCCAATAGCAGGACAATATGTATTTGGAGCAACATCTGGTATTCCAATTTATGAAGGTACTTGGACAACAACAGAATATACAGTAAATACAGATGATGTTGACCAACGATTTATTATACCAAATAAAAATGCTGATCTTTCTAGTTTAAAAGTTTTAGTACAAAATAGTTCATCTGATACTTTAACTCTAACATACACTAAAGCAGATTCTTTAGTTAGCATTCAATCAGACACAACAGCATATTTTTGTCAAGAAACTGTAGATAATAATTGGGAGATTTATTTTGGAGATAACGTAGTTGGTAAAGCTTTAGAAGATGGTAATATAGTAATTTTGAAATACATAATTACTAATGTTACAGAAGCTAATGGATGTAATGTGTTTACACCATCAACTAGTATTAGTGGATTCCATAACATAACAATTACCACTATGAGTATTGCTTCTGGTGGAGCAGTTAAAGAAAATAGTGAGTCTATTAAATATAATGCACCGTTTAGTTATGCTGCACAGAATAGAGCTGTTACTGCTAAAGATTATGCAGTAATAGTTCCTAAAATTTATCCTAATGTAGAATCTATAGCAGTATGGGGTGGAGAGTTTGCAAGTCCAGCTGTTTATGGTAAAGTGTTTATTAGTATTAAAACAAAGTCTGGTTATAATTTAACAGAAGCTGCAAAATTGGATATTATTACACAGTTAGAAAATTATAATGTAGCATCAATTACTCCGGTAGTAATGGCACCAGAAATAACAAAAATTGTGCCGAAGGTTGCTTTTAAATTTAATGATGCTGTAACGGATAAAAGTTCTGAAGATATTTCTACAATTATCAAAAGTAATGTAAAACTTTGGTCGGATAATAATTTAGAAAAACATGAGGCGATATTTAGATATTCTCCTTTTGTTCAGTTAGTAGATGATGCTGATACAGCTATTCTTTCTAATATCACAACTATTACTATGAGTAAAACTTTCACACCCGCTATTAGCACAGCTTCTCAATATACAATAGAATTCAATAATGCTTTCTATCATCCTTATGATGGATATTTGGATGCTTCAGCTGGTATAGAATCTAGTGGAGTTGTATCTTCAAGTCCTTTTACTTTTACAGGAGATACGAATACTTATTATTTGGAAGATGATGGAAAAGGAAATTTAAAAGCATTTTATATTTCAAGTAGTAATAAAGTCTATAAAGCAGCAGCAATAGGAACTGTAGATTATGGACTAGGAAAGATAGTTATAACAAAAGAAAATTTTGGTTCTGTTTTGGCTTATGATGGATTAACACAAACAGAAATTCGCATTACAGCAAAACCATCATCTAATGATATTGTGCCTGTAAGAAATCAGGTATTGGAAATAGACAATGTTAATATATCAGTTACAGGAAAAGCTGATATTATAGCTGCCGGTTCTTCTGATGGTGGTACACAGTATTCTACAACAACCTCATATAATTAATGGCAACTTTAAAAAATAAAATTTCTGTTCATGTACCTAGTATGGTTCCTGATTTTGTTTCAGGTGACCATCCTATATTTGTGGAATTTTTAAAAACATATTATGAGTTTTTGGAATCAGCAGAACTTGCATTAGTTAATTTGGGTTCTAAAGATGCTCTTTTAACTGAAGAAGGTTCTACTAATCTTTTACTTTTAGAAAATAAAAACTTTTATAGAACAGATAGGTCAGATAGAATTCTTGCAGAAGATAGTCCTAATGGAGCCTTTTCAAATAATGAGACTGTTGTTGGCCAAACATCCAAAGCTACAGCCATAGTAAGAGTTGAAGATATAAATTCAAATTCACGTTTGTTTATATCTTCCCAAAATAAATTTGTTTTGGGAGAACAGATTGTAGGACAGACTTCAGGTGCAACTGGGTATATATCTAACTATACAGCTAACCCAGTGCAGAATGTACAAGACCTATTAGAATATGATGATGTTGATGGAACCATAGATTCTTTCTTTGCACAATTTAAAGATTCTTTTATGAGAAGCATACCCAAAAAATTAATTACGGGTTTGGATCATAAAACACTTTTAAAACATATTAAAGACCTTTATAGAGCTAAAGGCACACTACATGGCCATAAGTTATTTTTTAGAATCCTTTTAGGTGAAGAAGTTGAAATAGAATATCCAACAAGAAATCTCACTAGGGTTTCTGATGGCGTTTGGTCAGAAGATACTATAATAACAGTAATACAAAAAAATGATTTGCTTGTTGGTGAAAAATCTTATCTTGCTATAGAAGAACTTTTACAATATGAAGATGGTAATAATATTTTATTGGAAGATAGTTTAACAGGGTTAGCTGATTTCTCACAACTTGTAGGACAGTTAATAACACAAGCTTCAGCAGATGGTACTAATGCTGTTGTTGATACATTATTTAAATATAATTTTGGTGGAGAATTTGTTACTGAATTAGTTTTAAATGCTGAAAGTATTGAAGGAACATTTTTGCCTGGTAGAACGATTAGAGGTTTTAGTAATGTTGACCAAATTACAGAGATAGAAGCAAAAGTTGTTCCGGTAGCAAAAGATGCTGGTCTAGATCATCCTGATTTTCAAACAAGTCAATATTATGATTTAGAAGATAAGGTTACTATAACTTCAAATACTGGTAATTTTGGTACAGCTAGAATTAGTGAAATTTCAACAGGAACTATAGAAAAAATTATTGTAGATACTGGCGCTGCTGGATATGTGGGCGGTGAACTTATATCTGTTGATAACACAAATACAGATGGTACAGGCCTTGCTGCTCAAGTATCAATTGTTAATGGAGGATTTGGTGCAGAAGATGCTAGTGTTACTGGTAATTTTAGATTTGATTTAGAAAATGAAGTTGGAGAATTTCTTTCTGAAACATCCGAATTTTCTTATGAAATTCCAACAGGAACATTTCATATTGGAGAAACAATAACAGGCCTCACCTCTGACGCTACTGGTATTGTTGTTGAAAATTTATTAGATGTTAAAGTAATACAGTATAATAAAACTGGAGTTTCTTCCTTTATTATTGGAGAAACTGTAAAGGGGTCTACTAGTGCATATACCGTTAAGTTAATAGAAGATACTGAAAACATATACTTGGCCAATGAAGCTGATTTGGAGATGTCTAGTACAGATAGGTTTATATTGGAAGATGAAACTTTAAGAGGTGATAGTTATTCTGGTGCTGCTATAGTTCAAGAAATAGGAACAGGCACAGGAGACATTACTGATATTAGAGTAACTGCTCAAGGATTTGGTTATACATCATTACCCAAATTAACATTATCTAGTGGTTCTGGAGTAGTTAGAGCAGTAGGTACAAATGTTGGTAATATTGCTGGCATACAAATGGTTATGCACGGTTCACATTATACTAATAGCGATATAACATTTGAAACTAATACTAATCTATTATGTATTGATATTTCTGGAGTTTTTACTTTTGGAGAAATACTTACAGGACTGACTTCTGGTTCTACTGCTACAGTTGTTTCTCAGAATAGTGATACTGGTATTATTAAAGTTAATTGGAATACAGCTAGATCGTTTGATATAGGGGAAACAATAGAAGCTGGTTCTTCTGGAGAAACTGCTGTTGTATATAGTTTTAAGAGAACTAACTTACCTGGGACAACAGGAACATTAGTTAAGAAAACAGGTCGATATATTTCTGATAAAGGTTTTATAAGTGAATCTACTAAAAAGATTCAAGATAGTTATTATTGGCAAGATTTTTCTTATGTTGTAAAAGCTTCACAATCCATTGTTCAATGGAGAGATGACTTGTTAGCCACAGTACACCCTGCTGGTTGGGCTGTATTTGGTCAAGTAGATATTGCCAGTAAAATTAAATCTGTTGCTAAAATTGCTAGTATTTCAGAAAGAGCTATTGTTGATTTGGGTGCATTGTATAAAGTTGTCTTTGCTAATGTTATTGGTAGACGTTTGGGTACTACGGACCAACTTCCACTTAACCCGAATCCAATGTTACCCGCAAACGAACCTTCGGGCGAACCTTACTATGCTACTAGACTAGAGGTCGCTGGTACAGGAACATTTGATGTAGGAGATATTATCACAGGTAGTTCTTCAGGCGCTACAGGACAAGTTGTAACAGACTTGGTAGACGATTCTGGACAAAGGACTGTAACGTATAGACCGGCTACTAGAATCTTCACCACGGCTGATACAATAACGGGTACGCCCAGTGGAACAACGGCCACAGTATTGAATGTGTATGGGTTAACGGGCGAAAGAGATGTCACGTTAAGACATGAGATGTTTATAAAAATACACACTCATAGAACTACTGATAATGGTCTTTTCTATGCCTTTAGACCTAATTATGGAAGTGGAGATGCTTACAAATTTGCACCAAGTCAAGAAACATCTAGAGCAGAATCTTTTACATTTAGAGGACACCCGGTGTATAGATTCTTAATGCCCTTGGCAACATTACCAAGTAATATTAGTAATTCGGTGGAAACTTTTATAATTAGTAGTACTGATGGTTTCCCAGGTGTGGGTACAGTACTAATAGGTAATGAATATCTAGATTATATTAGTGCTGTTGGTGGAGTTTTGGATTGTAGTGGAGCGGGAACTAGAGGTGCATTGGGTTCAACCGCAGCTCCACATTCAGCAGATGATAAAGTATATGTTGTACAATGGGTGCCTAAACAAGATACCACTACTGGGTATAGAATTAAAGATTGGGTGAAAGATCAATATGGACAAGATATAACTTTGGACAATCTTATCAATCATCCAGAATATAAAAATAATATTAGTCCTCCAAGCGAGGTTATGATTTATAAGTCCTAATAAGTCTTATAAATAATGGAGATAAATATTTTCAGGAAAAAATGCCATGGCTGCAATAATTACAAATAACTTTAGACTTAATAATGCTGAACAGTTCCACGAATCTTTTAGTGAGACTGCTTCTACAAAATATTACCTTTTTGTGGGTAGGCATCAACCCTATTCAGCATCAGCTGGAGGTGGCACAGATGCTTCTCCTCCAACACCTTTAGATAACATCAATGATGAACGTATGTATTTTCGGGATATGTTTGCTGCAAAACGTATAACATCTAGTGCTATATCTTTTGCGGTTACTCGTCATAATTGGGTAACTGGTACTGTATATGATATGTATAGAGGAGATTATGGTGAAACGGTTAATGCTGCAGTAATAAAAACATCTAATGGTAATATAGATCCATTTGCAGCTACTTCAAAAATGTGGGTTTTGAATTCTGAAAATAACGTTTATAAATGTTTGTGGAATAATGGTGGTGCTGCATCTACATCAGAACCTTCTGGTACAGGTACTGCTGAATTATCTACTGCTGACCAATATGTGTGGAAATATATGTATTCATTGACCACTACAGAAATTACAGATTTTCTAACAACAGACTTTATGCCAGTACATACAGACAGTACAGTAGCAGCTGTTGCTGTGCAAGGAGAAATCCGACATTATATTATTGCTAATGGTGGTGCCGGTTATACAAATGGTACTTATACTGCTAATATAGTTAAAGGAGATGCAACAACAAATGCAACATTTAATGTTGTAGTAACTGGTAACTCTATTACATCAATAGTACCAGTTGATGCTGGTTCAGGATATACTTTTGCAGATTTGGCTATAGATGATATTACTGGTATTGGTACACCATCAACTAGTGCAGTTTTAGTTCCAATGATTTCTCCAAAAGGAGGTCATGGTTCAGATGCTATTAAAGAATTGGGTGG
>VTLG01006648.1_pt1 | contig 12064 bp, 15 predicted proteins | sample 4694571 | NCBI WGS metagenome assembly VTLG01 (sample SAMN12604809, study PRJNA352737) | marine metagenome | biome: ENVO:00000447; feature: ENVO:00000209|ENVO:00000569|ENVO:01000036; material: ENVO:00002151; isolation source: viral sequences binned using virsorter ... | reverse complement strand
GTTATTTCCAGCCGATTGTGTCGTTGCTGTTACTCCGTTGGTCAATACGCCAGAGCTAGAAGTCAAGCCACCAAATAATGTATTACGAGCAGCAATATCTACTCCGTCTACTGTGCCTGTAACTGTAATATTTCCTGATACGTCAATACCATTAACTATGTCAATGTTACCATCACCACCAATTTTAAATTTAAGATTATTACTACTATCTCTGCATTGAAGGTAATCAATACTGTCCGCATTTGCAGCAGATTTTTTAAGAGTTATAGATGAATTTGAAGTGCTGCTACTTCTAAGATATGCGTAGTCTCCAGTTAAATCAAATCTTCCTGTTACGTCAAGACCAGCACCAACGTCTAAATTTCCCCCTATATCTACAGTTCCATCATCACCTATAGTCATCTTTACGAGTGATGAACCCGATTCATTTGTATGAAAAAATATTTTTCCACCCTGCGAAGCATTAAATATACTTATATCGTCTGTAGCATTATCCATCTGAAAACTACCAATATTAGTTCCCGATGAATTAGTTAGACGTAGAGCAGTAATTGATCCACTTGAAGCGTTCCCTGCTTTAACAGTAAGGTTAGTTCTTCCCTGACTTGATCCACCTACTATGTCAAAGCCATCAGTATTTCCATTTGGAAGTTGATATACTGCCTTACCACTTGAATTAATGGTCATTCTGACAGCACTATTAGTAGCGTCTTTTATACTAAAAACACCATCTACATTCATTAATTCAAAATCAGAATTATTATTAGAATCTTCTAAACGTAATATTGGACTTGTATTTTGTATAGTTACATTTGATGTAAATGTAGGAGAAATCTTTGACCCTGCTATCGCTGCGTTTGAAGCTACTTTGTCATTATTTACCGCACCAGCAACTAACTGACTTGTTCCCACAGATGACGCACCCATGTCAGCTAATGCGATAGCCCCATCTGCTATCTTTGCAGAAGTTATAACCCCATTATCAATAGTAAAAGTATCACCACTATTGCTGACTGTTATATCTCCTTTATCTCCATCTTCTACACCACCACCGCCAGAAACTTTTGCAACATTACCATTATCTTTTAAAAAAAATAACTCTCCTGTATCGGTTCTAACGGCTGGTTCGCCTAAAACAAGATCACTAGCAGTTGGATCACTACCACTTGCTCTTTTAAGTCTAATTTGATTAGCCATTGGCTGTTACCTCCTATGGTCTAATAGCTTCCACCATCTATATTGAAGCTTGATACACTTTCGTTTTCAAGGAATGTAACAAGATCAGATAAAGCGACTTGTTTCATCGTACCAGCATCATTACAAACAAATCTATCTGCTGCTGCAAGTGTTGTTGAAGTTGCAGAAGTACCGCCATCACAAACTGTATTAAATTCTGTGGTCGTTACAACCGCCCCATCTAAGATTTGAACCTCTGCCGCCGATAAATCTGCTAAAGAGTTTGCAGTTGTTTGACCCATCGTGGCTAATTCTGTCAGCTTATCGCTATGTGGTTCTACGTCTGTGCCAATAACAAGACCTAAAGAAGTTCTTGCAGCAGAAGCACTTGTAGCACCAGTTCCTCCATCTCCAACAGCTAAAGTTCCTGTTATAGAACTAGCAGAAAGATTAAGTGCTAATTGGTTGCTTTCAGTAATTATTCCTCCATTAGCCTTACGATTGGCAGATATTTCGTTACCACTTTTTTGAATACCAGCACCAGCTATAATTTGACCAGCACCAGAAAATTGAGCAATCGTAAGATTATTAGTTCCAACAACTGCACTACCTTTATTAGAAGTACAAACAAAGCCATTTTCAGCATTTACTGTGCCTTGCTCTACAAAAGTGAAGAATCCAGCAGCGTCAGCACCAGCAGCTAAATCAGCAGCCCTAGCTGGAGAAGCTCCAACCACATAAATACCATTCTGACTTGCTGTTGATTGGTTTTTAACTAATACCCGATCATTTGTTGAAAGAGTAACACCATCTAACGTGTCTCCATTATTAAGAGCAGTAGATATTGTTATATTTGCTGTAGTAGCAGCAGTACAAGAATCTTTAACATCAAGTCCTTGTGATGTAGCCTCAACGAAGCCACGAGTTGCTGCATCTTGTGTATTAACCGGGTCAGCTAGGTTAGTTATTGTTTGGCTATTTAATGAAACTGAACCTGTTGGTGCAGCCATTTGATCTAATCTATTAGTTCTTACACCTGTATCAAAATCTGAGATTTTTGTATGCAATAGCGAAGGTACGTCTGCTGCTACCATCGCCCGGAATGTTGCAGCACCATTACTACCATTTGGTGCAGCAAAAAATGTATTTTGTGTTCTGCTTGTAAATAAATCAGCAAAACTCCCAGAACCACCAATCGCTTCAATAGTTGTAGCTGTACCGCCAGCACCGCCAGTTCCTATTCCTATAAATAATTTTTTACTACCTTCTGCAAAAGCTAACTCTGCGTTTGCGAGGCTTGTTGGTGCTGAAGATCCTGTAGATCTTTTTATTCTGACTGTATTAGCCATTTCAGAAATTTCCTCCGTCTACGAGTGTTAGTTTGGTGGTAGTGTTATCTGCTTTAAATTTAGCAGAACTTTGGTCATAGTAAATGACAGAGCCATCAACTTTGTTGGTGTCTTCTAATTCAAAACCCACCGGACCTTGAGGTCCGGCTACAGCTACTGTAACAACAGTTGTGTCACCCTCATTTACTGTAACAGTATTTTTTAATTCAGTAACATTTACAGAAGTCATGCTGTGTAACCTTCACTTACATTTATATTACCTTCTAAATAATATTCTTTTAAGCCAGATCCATTTGTAAGCAAAACATCATAATACAAAGTTGCATCTCTAATAAAACTAGCAGTCTGTACGTCTGTTAAGGCAATATCAACAGTTCCAGTTGCCCTATTTGTATATGTTACATTCCAATCTGCAAATTTTACTTTTCTTTTTTCATCCCAAACTTGAGCAGCAACAGTATAACCAGTTAAATTTATTGCATCATCACTACTATCTTTAAAAACAAGTTGAATACTATGATCTGATCTTCTTTGAACAGTCATATTATATGTACCCGGTGTGATTGCCATTAGCTATATGGAGATGTGCCTAGTATATCAGTTTTCCATTGTGCTTTAAGGGCTGTTGCATCTGAGGCTGCTGCAATGCCAGAATCAGCAGGCGCATCTCTAAGTGCCTGTTTCTTAGCGACAATATCTGTTGTTGAAGCACCTGTTTCTAGGGCTTTTTGAAATTCAACATCAAGTTCTTGCAATTTTGGAGTCCTTGCAATTCTTATATTTGTTTTGTGGATTTCTCTGGCTTTTGCCATGTCAATGCCAAATCCCATAATTTACTCCGTATAAGTCCAAGCATTTCTGAAACTCCTGTCTGTAGGAATCGCAGATTTATTAACAGTATAAACTGTCTTACCACTAGGGCAATCTTTGGCTTTAATTTGATCTAAAGTCAAATCTGTATTATCTGCTGGAATAACTATTGCTAATATTCCATCATCATTGACGTATAAAAATCTTGTATCGGAATTTGCCATAAGTGTTTTTCTTTATTATAGCTTATTCTACATATTGCCAATCGCAATGCAATGACAAAAATCAGGCTCTCTAGCTGTGGCAGCATTATCCATAAATCTTAACCTAATTTTATTTGTCGTTCTAAAACCATTTTTTTCACCACATAAACAATTACTGTCATTTGAAGCTCTAGCTCCTGACCCTGACCATGCAAAATCATCATTACTAAAAGCTGTACTAAAATTTACATCATATTCAGCGTTACCTTGGTCGGTTATAGATGATATACCATAACTATCTCTAAGGCTGTCACTTACTCCGTTCCAGTTTCCCCAAGCTTTAACTCTGCCGTTGTAAATTTGTTCGGGAGTAGAACTAGATCCACCGCTTGTATTTTGAATTGTGTTGACTTTAAGTGTTGACATTAGTTAACTCCGAAACCTGATACATAAGCTCTATTTTGATCTGTCATGCCACCATCTGCTGTAAATTGAGTTCTAACAGAGCCAGCTTGTTGATTTGATGCCATACCGCCATCAGGTCTTACTCTAAAACCATTTCTACCATTTGAAAATACAGTATTAGAACCATGCACACAATAAACATTACTTGAAAATGAGTTATCAAAACTAATTGTGTAATCTCCTGTACCATTATCAGTGATTGAACTTACGTTAAAGTCACTTTCAATACTTACAGTTCCTGTGCCTTGAAAAGCAACCCAAAACTTAGCAAGCTGTCCTTTTTCTGTACCAGAACTATTTTGAAATACTGGTGCTGCTGAAGAAGCACTTTTGATTGTACCGACTTGTAATGTACTCATGGTTTTGGATTTGCATCTTTAACTGCTTTTATGTGGGTCGCCCACGTTCCAGTTGTATCAAGTTTACCAGCAACTATATCGTCATACAACATACCAAGTTGATCTCCAAATGAAGCGTATTTTGTAGTACCAGCAACTCTATCAAATCTGTATTGTAATTTGTTTAATTCAACTCTTGCTGCGTCAATCTTTGATTGATCTAACTCAATTTTATTTCCATCTTTATCAAAAGCACCAGTGCCGTCATGTATTTCCCAAACATTTGCGTATGCTTTACGGATTGCATTGTGGTCTAATTCCATTAACCTGTAACCTCTTGAACTGTAATTATTGTAACTCCTCTACCAATTTGCGCTCCATTGTTTCCACCTTGATCTCTATTCACATAAATAGTTTGAGTAGAGGGGTTTCCATGTCCTACTCGTATTGAATAAGTTATTGCACTTGTTGTAGATGGTGAGTCTAAAGCTACGCAAGTTGTAGAACTCATTATGAAACTTTGGTCTGTCAAAAGATGTGTACTTACTCTTTGGCAACTTCCAGAAGCATCTCCTCTAATAATTTGTGTACTGCCTCTAAATAATTTTAAAAACATTCCTTGATCGCTTTTACTCCCAGACAAAGTAGCATGAATTAAAATTTTACTACTTGCAGATTGAGGAGTGATTGAAACTGAAACTACGGCAGAGCTTGTACCGCCACTTCCAACACTATAAGATGAAGTATCTGTTTTTATAGCTGTTTTAGTTTGTATTATTCCACCACTAGAACCAGATGGTAAACCACCTCTAGGAACTATACTGTCAACTTTTAATTGGCTCATAGATTTATTATATACATACTTATACTACTGTCCATGTTTCTCCAGAACCAACTGTTACTGTAACTCCATTTTGAATTGTAACCGGCCCAAAACTTCCAGCATTTTTACCATTTGTAATTGTGTAATTTTGTGTAATAATTTGATCGTTTTCCCAAAATATCTCATTAGTCCCACCTCCAGTAGCCCCTGCACCGCCAGTTGCAGCCCAAGTTAAAACTCCTGATCCATTAGAAACTAACGCATAACCAGCAACAGAAGCATCGGTAGCTGGTAAAGTCCAAATTTGATTAGAGCTAACTGTAGAAGGTGCTTGAAAACCTACATAATTACTTGAATCAGAATCAGCAAAACGCAAATCATTTTGTGATTGAAGAGTTAAGCCGTTTGCATCCATTATTAATCTTTCTGTACCTCCAGAAGAAAAACCCATAACATTAGATGTTTTTCTAAATAAACCTAAATCTGGATCTCCATCGAAAGATAATGCTGGTGTAGAAGCACTATTTGAGTCATCTATCTTCAAGACTCCTGTCATTGTGCCACCAGACTTTGATAGCAAACCTAAATTCGCTTGATTTATATTTCCTACTTCTGTAAAAGTACTTCCAGATCCTCTTATTTTTAATATATTAGTATCTTCTCTTAAAAACCACATCCCTGCTACACATTGGCTTGAGGCTAAATCAGCACCATTTTTTGAATTACTAGACTGTAACGCTTGTAAACAAGCTTCTATATCTTGTCTAACGGCTTGACCAGAAGCATTATCAATAGCAAAATTCGTTACGTTACTCATAACTAATAAGTCTTTGCCTCCATGTTAACCTCCTTTACCAAAACCAACAGCACTATAAGTAAAGTCTCTATCAATACTACCACCACTTGAGTTTTTAAAGTGAACTGTAAAACCAGTTCCTGATATATTTGTTAGTTCAAAGTAATCACCTGTAACCATCACTTTACCTGTGACGCTTTGAGGAGAAATATTAACAGAAGGCTTTGGAATACCAGTAATACTGCCTGTACCAACAAAGAAAGGATGACTAAAAGTTACTGCTTTAGCACCACCAGCTGATGCTATAACAGAAGATTGCTCAGTCCTTGTTGGCATCTCTGCTGTATAACCTAATTCTTGCACTATTATATTTTGAGCAGAGTCTGTAGTTTCTAAGTTTGTCCTAAATTGAAAACCTCTAGCTTTAAATGTTCCATTAGCAACTTCATTAAAATCTATATTATTAAAATCACTATTTGCGTATGATGAGCCACTTGGGGCTGATGTTGTTGTCCTGACAGCTAATTTTGCATTTACTCTATCAGCAACATCTCCATCCCAATCAGCAAAACTATCAACTAATCCAACTCTACTATCCCACAAGGCAGAAGGAAAAAAACCAGCACTTTGAAAATGTCTTTTTAATGTTAGAGAAAATGTACCACCAAGATCAAGAATATCTTTAAAAACATAAGTACCTGTAGCCTTTGTCGCTGGACTTGTAATTGCAAGATTAGTTAATATCAACCCTCCTCTAGCAGAGCTATATTCAGTATTATTAAACAAACCAGATGTAGTGTTATTGAATGGAGGAGTATCAGTATCTTCTCTATCTTCCTTTACTGTTATTGAATCTAAAATATCTACAAGAGATAAACTTACCTTTGTAGCATTAGTGCTAAATTGACCAGTATCGTCTTGAAAGCGGAGCAAATAAGTCCCTGCAAGTGCTGGGCAAATTACTTCTGTTGTATTACCAGCAACTGCTTCTATTACATCTACCGCAGAAGCAAAAGTTGCGCCACTTCCTGTTCTGTTGGTGTGTCTAACAAAAACACGACCACCATGCAAAACGTCAACGTCTGTAGATTGTGCAAATCTTAATCTTACAAATTGTTCGTTTATAGGTTCAATAGTTAAATTACTTACATCTGCTGGCCTTCCTTCTTTGCCATCTGTTTGAAGAGTACCAGTTAAAGCAGTTGAGGATAATTTTTGCCCTGCATTAAAAGAAAAAATCTCAATATCATAAAATCCTTTTTTTGTATCTAATATTTCAAAATCTGTTCCAAATACAACTTGAGAAACAAAATTATCTGTATTACCATCTTGAGAATTAAATCTATAACTTAATTGGTATTGACTAACTCCTTGTGGTTTATTAATAATAACGCTGTCTCCATTACTATCAATTCCATTTACTTCTATTGTAGGTTCTCTCCAAGAAATTAATAACTTACTTCTAGCAATTCCATTTATAACAACTATCTCCTCCTGTCCTACTAATGTTGAGGGTGGATTTACAGCATCATTTAAAATTGATACTTTTCTTTCTGGTAATGGAGTATTGTTTTCAATAAAATTATATTTACCTTCAACATAAGTTAAAGCTGTAATAGCATAATTAATATCGTCTTGTTCCTCTACTTGAATTACTCTAAATAACTGAGTTTGCAAAGTTGTACTTGAAATTAAATAAGGTGAATTTGTTAATGGTGCTGATGTAAAAGATGATGCGGTTGTGCCATCAGGTTTTGTAACATTATTAACTGTTATAACTGCTCCTGACATATCTGATATATCACCAACTTCTACAGTTCCATTAGATAAAATTACACTTATTTTAGGACTATCATTTAACGCTGGCAAAGTTGTGCTATTTACAGCATCAATAGTAATAGCAGTCTGTGTCGCGCTTACAATTCGACCACCTCTTCTAGCCCCTGCTCTTACAGGATCATTTATCTCAATCACAGAACCGGGTCTTACAATTATTCCTGATTCTATAGAACATGAAAATGTTACAGTTTCTGATTCATTTTGTTCTGCAAATAAAACTGCCCTTCCAAGTCTTGCAGCTTGATTTCGAGAAGTACAAGCAAATGCTTTAATTTGTTTTGTTATAACCCCAAATTTACTTATAGCAGTACTATCCTCTACGACCTCATTGTCAACTTCTCTTGTATCCATATTAAAGTAACTTACAGATATAACACTATGTCTTGTTTTTAAACTACTGCCTGAGTAAGAAAAACCTCCTTCCGCAACATTGGCCAAACTAAATAAGTAGGTTGGAGATGTTTCTTTATCTTGTGATATGGTTACTGTACCAGCAGACCATATTGGCATACATCTCATAACACCAGCTAAGTCATTTATTGCTGCAAAAGCTTCTTTAGGACTTTGAATATTTACATTGCAACTAAATCTAGCCTCTTTTGTACCAGTATTTGTACCATCATCTACTAATTTATTTGAATACTTACTAGCAGCTACGAAACTAAACAAATCTAAATTAGAATATGTAGCTGTATCAGTAGATTGATCTTGAGCTACATGATTGCCTAACCCATAACGCTTATTAATTAAAAGATCGAGAAGGATCATTGAAGGACAACTACACCAAGTTGCAGCAGCCATTTGCCCTGCAAAAACATAGTTTTCTGGGTATTGAATACGACCTGTATCAGGATCTACTGTTGGAGTAAGTCCGTTATTTGCAGCAGGGATTCTTACTTTTATGCCACGAATACGATATTTACGAGTAGGAATATTACTAAATTGCTTACTATCTAAGCGTAGTGCCATATAAGCACTATTTGGGTATGTTGAATTGTTATCTATTATTTCTTGTATAGCAGTAAATTGAAAAGCATTTACACGATTAGATTCGGTGCTGTCTGCTGTAATTCTTTTAACTTGTATATTAACAGGAAAAGCTGTTCCAGCATCTATTCTTGTTCTATCAAGTTCTATTCTGTGATCTCTTGAATATGGATCTGCGGTTCTGCCTGTAACGCTTTGTGTTATTAACGGATTGGTAGGATAACCACCTCCTTGATATTCAACATTTATAGAATATTGAACTGTGTCTCCTCTCAAGTCTCCATCCTCTTCTGCCACTTGAATTTGATTCCAAGTTAGGGTGACAATAACTGCATCTACATCTGTATTAGATATTTGTCTTACTACTCCAGAAGCATTTGATTGTTCTACTGTCACATTAACAGCAGTAGGAGATCTGCTTTCAGCAGGGATACCACTCATTGCAGTTTGGCTTGATTCTCCAAATTTAGTTTTAAGTGTTACATCTTGAAAATTAAAATCAGTATCTTCTGGAGATGTATTAGATGCACTTGACCTAAGTACAGGAGTATCATCAAGAAAAACATCTTTCTTTGCAGCATTATTGTAAGCAGCAGAAGCCCTGTCAGTTATTCCCTCTCTCGATGGTGTGGCAAATCCTTCTATTTCACCTTCAGAGATTAAATCTTGAACTGTTGCAAACTGTCTACTATGTAAAGTATCGGGCGCACGATACGGAGGAGGTGGTTGCCTGTTTCCACCACCTCCAGCACCTTGAATAATTTTATTTTGTTTAGTCATGCTTCCACCTGATTAGTGTCTATAGCAGCAGAAATGACGACTGAGCCAGTTATGATTTCTCCATATACTAAAGGTATTGGAGTTCCGGCTCGGCTTGTATTTTGAGTGCCAGAAAAGTTAAAAGATAATTGTGGATCTTCTTCTGAATTAAATTTTTGAGGTTCTGGTAATGGAAACAATAATTCACTTACACCATTAAGAACTAATGCAGATCCAGCAAGAAAAACTCCTTTTGCTCCAAAGAATTTAGCTGCTTTAAAACTAGCACCAAAGCCTTTCCCGAAAGTTAAAGCCCCACTACCAAAAGCACCAAAAGCACCAAAAGATAAAGCAATTAAAGCACCTCCTAATAAAATTTTTCCCATATTACCCCCAGCACCCTCAATCACAGGAACAAAATGTATGTCCTCTTTTCCTACTGGATAATGTATCTCTGAACTATCAATATTATAATTACCAACCTTAACTTGATATTTTTTAGGGGTCATATGAGCTTCTAAACCTTCAAAATTATTAACCAAAAAACTAACAGCTTTTCCTACAGTATCTGCCTCAACGTCAAACTCTTTATTACCGACAAACTCAGCAAGTTTTCCATACAATTTGACTTTACGAAGCATAACGATACCTCTTACCAGTACATTTTTGTAGCCATTCAGAGTAAGACTCTCTACAAGATAGTCTATCGGTTAAATGATGAATAACATCTCCTTGAAAAAATAATGCTACATGATTTAAAGTTGGATACATAATACTCATCAGTAAAACATCTCCAGTTTTTAAACACTCATCTGGTTTTAACTCTCTGAATCCTGTTTGTAAAGCGTACTGTTCAAATAAAGGATTATCTAAAAATTCTTGAGGTGTTGTAGGTCTTTCATAATCTTTTAAATTAATATTCTTTTCTTCTTTATACCAATCCCTTACTAAAGACCAACAGTCTGTAATACCCCAAACCCATTGACGACCTAATAAAGGTGCTTTATAGCCACATGGCTCTAAATATGCCCATTGCTCTGTCTTTGGATTTACTATATACCAAGGGATACCACCAGCTTCACAACTTACTTTATCTGCCTGACTTGGTGTTGGTGGAGTGAGGGGGTGGCTATGTATAACGCTTACAATATCTCCTAAATTATCTGCTTTTACATAATCTTCTGGATCTAAAATAAAACATTGATGATCTGTTATAGCTAAATTATTGCAAGGATAATATCTTTGTTTGCCTCGAACATTTAATAATAATCCACAAGATTCTTTTGGATCTTGGTCTTTCGCATGAACCAATGCTTCTTGCCTCCAAGTCATTGTATGAATGTCCCTATACTTGGAAATATATTTCTTGTTGCTTGCCGACCCGGTATTCTTTCCCCTGCAAGATCAGTTGGTGCTGCAAGCTCAAATTCTACAATTTCTCTATTTTCTGTTGATTTACGATCTACTGAATATATTTCTTTAGGAAACTCTGCATTAGGGTCGGCAGTTGCATTTGCTCCATCAGCAAAATTAACTGCATCTATATAACGTGCCAAAGTTCTTATTCTAGTAACTTTCGCCCCTGCTAAATCATTACCTGTTGTTATATTATTAATCTCTATAAGGATAGATGACATTAGGCCAGTTGCATTACTAATAGTAATTTTTGGTCTTGGGATTTTTCCTCTTTGAAATGCAAATCCTGATGCTTGTATTGGAAATCTTAAATAATCATTACCAGCCCAAACTATTTTGCCATTTGCATCAAGATTACTACCAGCATGAAATCTATATACAGTTGTTACTGAATCAGGATTACCTGTTGCATAATGCAATCCTTCTTTCAAAGTAAGTGTAAATAACTCAATAATTGCTGATGGATTTATTGATTGTAAATTACTGAATATAGATTGATTAACTGACATTACAACGCTGGTTCAAAGACTTGTAAGAAGGTAGCTTTTATAGTCGCTAAATTAGAAAACTCCATATTTTTTGACCAAGAAGGGCAAACAAATTGCATAGAGCTTGGCTCGTTAGGTGGAGTATATGTAAAACTTGCTCCGTCATCTGCTCTAGCATCAAGAAAAGTCTCAATAGTATCAGAATCATCTTCAGTTAAATTATTCCAAGTTAAATTAAATTTCTTTGGATTTTGATTTAAACCAAATTTTATTCTATGCTCATAACCATCTCCAAATTTTATAGTTCTTAAATTTGGCTCAGAACTTTTCGTTACAGGATAACTAGGTTGTATTGAGGGAAAGTCAGCCATTAAGCTAATAAACCTCCGGGTCTTTGTTGCTCTAATATTTCTGATTGTACAGCAACTGCAATTAAACGACCAAGCTCTCTACCTTGATCTTGTTCACCTTCTACATTTGTGCCAGAAGCATCAACATTTACCACAATATTACCAACCCCACCTCCATTTGCTATGACTCCAAGTTTTCCATCTTTACCACGTTTTAGTGGGAGGATTCCCTCCGGACCGGCTTCCCCCATAAGCCCTGCTCCAT
>VTLG01015385.1_pt1 | contig 12066 bp, 25 predicted proteins | sample 4694571 | NCBI WGS metagenome assembly VTLG01 (sample SAMN12604809, study PRJNA352737) | marine metagenome | biome: ENVO:00000447; feature: ENVO:00000209|ENVO:00000569|ENVO:01000036; material: ENVO:00002151; isolation source: viral sequences binned using virsorter ... | reverse complement strand
CTTCGATGTTGATGACTGTTCCATGTTGCTCCTTATCTTCTAGCAGGTTAGAGAGTTCCTGTTTAGTTGCCTCTAGGGCTGTTATTTGTCCTATTATATAGTTATATTTTGTCATACTGTCAATACCACCGGACGTTACAGCTACTGACAATTCTTCTGTACGCCTGTTTAAGTATTTAATTAGACGATTTATCGCTGTTTCTAATTGCATTATCTTTCTCCTAGTTTCTTTTTAAATTTATGCACACGTTTACGTGCGTTTCTTTCCGCTTTTTTGTCTTTCTTTTTTAAAGCTGTGCCCACATCTCTTCTCGCAGACATCAACCCTCTAACAAGTTTTTTCTTATATGGTCCCTCTTTTAAGTTAGAAACTCTATAAGTTCTACCGTTAAACTTTCTTGTTTTTTCTGATCGCATCTTTTCCTTTCTTAAATATGCTAGCCACCTTTGCCTTACCCATAACCTTGGCTCTTTGTTCACCAACCGTAAGGATTTGGATTTTTCTTGCAAAAGGTTTGTTGATTCGTTTAACTTTCGCCACAGTTGCACGAGCATCTGTAGGGGTCGCAAACTTAATTGATACAGTGTCTCTAGGATTTTCATCAGTGTATAATCTCCTCCCAGAGCCTTTTGGTTTTTTACCTGTGCCTACTTTAGGATCTCTTCTTGCCATTGATAACTCCCTTTAGTGCTTTAGCTTGTGCAGCGTGTGTCTTAGAGGCTTTCTTCAAACCTTTCATGACTTTTTTAATTGTCTTCTTTTTCTTTAACATTTCCATCTCCTTCTAGCCTGACGTAGTCTAGAGTTTGGATCTTTTGCTGCTTTAGGGAATTTTTTCATTTGTCCTAGTGATCTTGCGCAGAATGATTTTCTACGTTTGGCAGCTTTTGATCCTGGCTTCACTTTTCCAGTCACGGCTGTTTTTAGTTTTGAACCGGGATTTAATCTTCTATAGGCAGCGACACCGGCTTTCGTCATACCTGCTCCAGACTTTGTAGGTCTGAAATTTTTTTTATTTCTTGGTGGCATACCACCTTTTGAAAATTTTTCTCTGTAATCTGTTCTCATGGTTTTACTTTATTACCGTAATATTTCTTATAACTTTTATTAGAAACTTTAACTCCTCCTAGATCTCCAGATATATAACTTCCAATATAATTTCTTTGCGCATCTCTCATCATGCTGTTCATTGATGGGCTAGGTTTATCACTTGTTGGGGACATTTTAGGTTTCTTCATACTAGTCCTCCAAAACCCATTTTCTTTCTTTTTGCAAATGTAGCTACGTTTGTAGGTTTTCCACCAACACCTTGTGGTTTACTTCTTTTCCTTGCAACGGCACTCCGCCTCTGAGAGTCTGTCATCCTTGCTGCTTTTGCAGCAGGCACGCACTTTGGATACTTTCTTTTTGATCCACTCGCAGATTTTCTTCCACATTTATTGAAACCCCCACCTTTTTTCTTGGAGCCTATATCGACCCAATCTTGTTTGAACCATTCTTTTAGACCAGCCATTACGAGTTCTTACCGTATGCCCGACCCATTCCTCTTTTACAGACACCGCCACCTTTTTTTAAACCTTGTCTTTTTAATCTTTCGGTTGCAGCTGTTAAACCACCGCCCATCATTTTAGGTCTAATCATACCACCTTTAGCTTTAAGTGGTGCTTTGAAAATTTTACCTTCTCTATCTTGAGTTACAATAAATACTTTAGGTTTAGCTGTGCCTTTTCTTGATGCTCGACTTGGAGTAGAAGGTGCAACTTTTCCTTTTCTATCTTTTTTAATCATACCACCTTCAGCTTTACCCGCTGGTTTAGGTCCTCTAAAATCTTTTCTTTTTACACCAGATGGATCTTTAATTTTACCTGCACATATTTTAGATGCGTAGGCATTAGCATAGGCGCTAGGGTATACCTTAAATTTTCTTTTCGCTGCTGCTTTACCTCTTGGACATAGTTTAGTCATTATTTTAACATCTCCTTAAGTTCTTCTAGTCTTTTCTTTTTCTTACTAGGTAAAATTTTTTCTTTAATAGACTTTTCTTCTTCTGTTTCTTTTTTCTTCTTCTTCTTAACTCTGCCACCAAAAAAATATCCTTTTGGTGATACTTGTTTATTGTAGAGTCTGTTGACCATTATACTTTGCCACCTTTTTTCATGAAGCCCATTTTGTTTCTAACTTTAGTTGGTAGTTTAGCTAGACCTGGATTTTTTTCTTTGTCTACAGGTCTTAGTGCTCTTCCACCAGCTTTTAATTTAGAAACACCACCAGCTTTCGCTATTTTATCTAAACCTTTTCTAAAATTTTTCTTATCTCTATCAGCCTTAGCCATAGTTTCTGCTGCTATTGCGCTTCCAGTTTTAAGTGTAGTTCCTTTTTTCTTAAAAAACTTATCTACTGCATCTTGTTTTTTTCCAGTTGGTTTTTTCTTTTTAAGAGCTTTAGCTGCAAGAACGGCAGCACCTACACCCGCTGCTGCTTTACCAACTTTTTTACCAACTTTTTTTAAGAAGCCACCTATTTTTTTACCTTGTCTAGGTTCTATTGTAGTTCTATTTCCTCTACCTTCTTTTAAAGATTTTATCGTTGCTTTTTTACCGCCTTCAAGAAACTTTCTCATACCTTTTTTTGCTCCCTCAGCTGCAGCTGCACCAGGTAGCACTATTTTACCGATTTGTTTTGCAGCTTTTTTAACTTTTGCTCCGGTTCTTTTAGCAGCTTCTTTTTGAGCGTCAGTCATTACTTTTGTTCTTCCGCCCTTGTTCATCATAGGTCTATTCATCATCATGCCGCCACCCATTTTAGCAACACGTCCACCTGTTTGATATCCTTTAGGTGACACTTGTTTGTTATATAATCTGTTTGCCATTATTTTTTGCCTCCATTACGAAATATTTGTGTCCCCTTTATACCAAAAATGCTGGCTACGACAAGGATCCATAAATTCGTGAACCAGCTCGGAAGAGTAGAAAAATATTCAAAGAATAATTTTACCTTTTCCATCGCAGTCGGATCGTCACTTAGGACTGCCCAAGCTAACACTATAATCGGAGCCGACAAAATAATCAATACAAATTCGTCTTTCCAGTCCGATTGTCTAGCTTCCAATAATTTGCCCTGGTAAGCTTCCTCACCCCGAGCCATACGCTCTGCATGCATTAATTGTGCATCAGACATAGCCATTTTCGTCTTTTGACGATTAGAATATATCTTTGCGCCAGCTTGCATGGCTATTTTTGCCAAACTGAACCAAGCCATTAGTACGCCTTCGAGTTTCTTTTCTTTTCAGCAAGCATTCTGTTCTGTCCTCTCACTGGTAATTCAGGTTTTCCTGTACCAATGTAGTTAAATGCTTGGTCAGCTGTAGTTTTAGATCTAGGATCTACTTCAACTTGCTGATCTTGCACTTGAACTTGCTTAATCTTATCTAGTTTTTGCATTTTAGCTCCTTTTTTTCTTCTTCTCTACGCCTTTTATTGTACCTTTGTTTTTTGAGGCGTAAAAAACTGTTTTGCCACGTTTTTCACCGTACTGTTTCTTCATAGACTTCATAATTTTTTTACCTTTTTCGTTTAGTGGCATTATTCGTCTATCTCTATTGCAGTTATACCTGGTTTATCAGCCTTTGCAAGTGATACTCCAGCTCTTAATTTCGATAATTTTTCGTTTTGATCCATTTTATCCTCTGCAATCTCTCTTGCTTGGACTAATCTAGCTCGATCTAGCTCTGATTTTCTTAAATCAGCCTCTTTTTTACGCTCATTTTCCATAGCTCGTAGGTCAACTTCTCTAGCTTTTAATTTTAGTAGTGGATCAGAGTCAAATTGAGATGTAATTTTCTTCTCTTCTTTCATAAAATCTTCTGTCATCTCTGCAATCAACACAGCTTTTCTAGCTTCTATTTGTTGTGTTAACATTTGCACTTGTTGTGCCACTTGCGGATTGATCGGAGCTTGTTGTTGCATCATTTGTAGTTGTTGTAACTGCTCTCTAAACTCTAATTGTACTTGTTCTTGAGCCATAATACTGATGTGCTCTAAAATATTTTTCTGTATAGCAGCCATAACAGCGGGATTATTTCTAACCATGTTTGTTGACATAAAGTTTAAGTGTGCTGTGATGTGTGCTCTATGATCTTGACCAGGAAAAGCTTGAAAAGGTTTACCCGCTAAAGCCATAATGTGTTCCTGACTTGGATCAATGGGTTGCACTGGCATTGGTGGTGGTAAAATCGCATCAATATTTTTAACACCAATTGCTTCGTACATGTTTCTGTATGCAGAATATAAATTATGTAACTGCGGTTGTGATGTAGCAAGTTGTAATTGTGTTTGTGCTAGTGTTACTCGTTGTGACATAGAAAAAATATTTGGATCTGCTACAGGCAAAATATCTATTCTCTCGTCAAAGTCTGCTTGTTTAATGACTCTTGCACCACCAACCACATCATACGGATATTCTGGTGGTAAGTATGTAGAAATAATTTTAGATAATAATTTAAACTCATGTCTCATGGAACTGTATAATCTTTTGTGAATAGCAGACATGACTTTCGATCCTCTCTCAAGAAGAGCAATCGTTGTTCCAACAGCCGCGTTCTGTGTGCCTTCACCAATCTGTAATTCAGATATAGCCGCGAATCTTTGACCCGCTTGTACAACAATACCCATCAACTGTAGTAATGTTGCAGATGGTTCTTTGTAAGGCAGAGGAAAGAAAGCCTCTCTTAAATTACCGCCTGGTGCATCGACATCTTTAAACTCACCCGGTTGAATAGGTGATGCTTCGTCTCTAACTCTTACACCTCTTTGTTTAAATCCTGCAGGTAGATTTGATAATGTTCCTGCATCTAATAATTGGCGGAGAGCGACCGTTGCCGTTCGACTCAATCCGCCAATCATGTGTATTAATCCAAAGCCATAGAATCCTAGTCCTGGCAGAAATTTGAAGTGGACAAAGTATTGGACTCTTTGTTTCTTTGGATCATTGGGCGCATAGTTCCTTCTTATCGAAAGAACCGTTCCACTACCTTCTTCAACAGTTACGATGTAAGGTAGCTTGATACCAGTCGGTTCCCCGTCTGGACCAATATCTTCAAAGCCTTCTAAATCTAAATCCACATGACACTCTAACAAAGTGTACATCGGAATTTGTTTTCCAGATTTTTTAGTGCCTTCTAATTCTTTTTCTTTTTTAGAAACTTCATCATTAACAACCATACCTGGTGGAGTTAATTCTACATCAGAATAAAATCCTGCCACTTGTTGTTTTCTTAAATCATTCTCTGAAATTTTTATAACGTGAATAATAGACTCTGCATCATCTAAACTATTTGCTGTGTACGGCACAATCAAATCATCGGCTGGCACGAATTTAGAAACAGCTCTGCCTAATAAATCATCGTAGTAAACTTTTTTAAATGTTGAACCTGCAAGAGGTAAATGAAATAGCATAGAGTCAAACTCTGGCTCATACTCTTTCATCTGATCCATGATTAAATAATTCATAAAATCTTTTACTCTGTTTGCTTGCTGATCTTTTTGTGGGTTCTTCACCCCTAACACTTGTGTTCTTACTGGACCGTCTGCTGGTAATAACTCTTTGTATGCGGTTGCTTGAAACTGTGTAACAGCTTCAGCTAACACAGGGTGCGTTGCACCAGAAGCTCCTTGAAACGGCTCCGTTCTATTTTCGTATTTAAATCCTAATAGGTCAAGTCCATCGGTATAACCTTTTTCCCAATCTTTTCTGGACATCTTGTAGTCCATGTAATTATTTTTTAATTCAGAACCGAGTGGTTCTAAAATATCTTCTGGTAAAATATCTGCTAAATTATCAAAGTGTGCCTCTGTTCCAGGAATATTAATTGCACCTGGTTCAAAGTCGATGGTTGCACCCCCGTCTTCTTCGGGTATAACTTCTACGGGACCTTTTTCAGGAACCTGTTCTTCGATGTCAACTTGTTCCGTAACTTCTTCGCCCGGAACTTTAACTTCTGTTCTTATTTCGCCTGGAAGCGACTTGTCGATTTCTGCCATTTGTTTTCTCCAATCTTACAGTCTTAACTTGTTTTAAGGGAATATTCAAGCCCTGTGGGTTTGGTCCTCTTAGAGGAGGTATCGTTGTTGTTAGTTTTTTCAATAGTAGTTCCTCACAGGTTTTACTTGTTTGTCTTTTTCATCATCATAGTCTTCAGGATGCATGACAAGACCTCCTTGTCTAAATCTCATAATTGCTTGGGTCGTTGAGTCAACCAAGTCATCATGATCCCCGTAGGGGAATGCAGCACACTCTTCAACCACTTCTTCAGCGAACTTTTGATCTGGTGCCCATATCAGACCTGACTCAAAAAGAGGTGCACACGCATTAACTCTGACATGCTTATCATTTCCTTTGCTCGGTGTAAAGTTAACAACAGGAATATCCATCTTACGTAATTCATAGGTTAGGGGTAGTCCTGATGCTTTAGACTCAATAATCACCGTTTCAGGTTGCCAGTATTTATATTGTTCTAAGGCCACACGCCTTAACTCTGGAAACTCAAATCTCCCTTTGATTGCATCTAATAGCATGAGATTAGCTCCTGAATCTTGGTTCGGATAAAATACTCCCCATGTAGTAATGGCAGAATAATCGGCTGATGTTTTTTTCATAAACGCTGTATCATAGGATTGTATGACGTGATGAAGTTGAGGTAAGTATTCATGCTTCCATACATTCCACCACTCACGTTTTAAAATCGCTCCTTCTTCTGAAGTTGGATTTTGCATCCATTGTGAGTTCCATTTAGCAACGGGTAATGTGGCTTGTACTTTTTCTAATTCATCCATCTTCCAATATTCAGGCCAGACAGGTTGCGCCTCTGTTGTTCCATGGTCCATGATCGCTGGAAATTGAACCACGTGCCACTGGTCAGATTTTGCTTCTTTTTGATTTGCTAAAAGTAATCCCGTTAAATCTTTTTGTGACCAACGTGTCATAACTAAAACAATCTTACCACCGGGTTGAAGTCTTTGTCGTGGTCCTGATGTATACCATTCATAAGCCATCTCTAATGCTGTTTTAGATTGTGCGTCTTGTTCCGAGTGTGGGTCATCAATAATCAGTAGATCCGCGCCTCGTCCTGTAATAGCACCACCTACACCAGCTGCGAAATATTCTCCGCCTTGCGCTGTCTCCCAACGTCCTGCCGCTTTACTATCTTCTTGTAACGTAGTTTTAAAAATATTTTTATAAGCATCACTGTCGATAAGGTTCTTGGCTTTCCGTCCAAACCTTACCGCAAGTTCGCCCGTGTGCGTCGCTTGAATAATCTTGAGCTTTGGATCACGGCCCACCATCCACGCTGGCAAAAGATAAGATGCAAACTCAGACTTCGTGTGTCTTGGTGGCATATTAATAATTAGTCGATTGATCTTTCCATTTGCAAGATCATTAAATTTTTCTGAGATATGTCTGTGGTGTGCACCTTCAATAAAATCTGGCCAGACGCATTTTACAAAAGACATGAAGTCATTCTTTGCTTTGACTTGCACTTGTTTCTCACGAAACTTAACTTTAAGTTTCATGTATTCTGTTCTAACGTCTATGGGTAATTTGTTAATATCAATATTCCGATTCATAAAAAATTTTTGAAAAATTTTTTTGCTATGCCTTTTTATTTCGACAAGTATTTTACGGGGAATGAATGTGTAAATCAAGCATATATATACACATATTAGGATCCCTTTCTGCGTTAGGGAGGGGTAGGGTAAAAAAACAAAGCAAAAAAGCAACCGGCTTTGGTACCTCTACAGGCATAAAAAAACCCGCCCCGTGATACACGGGGCGGGCTTGTACTTTCCACGAGGGAAACTGTTATTTTTTAACCAGCTTTAATTTTGCTTTTTTGTATGCTTTGCTTAATTCGTGTTGATGTCGTTCTTTTCTTTTCTGTTCGGCTCTGTATTCGCTGACCATGAACCACGCGCCGCAAATAAGAGTTGCGCCAATTAATATTCTTAATTCTAAAGGCGCTTCTAAGAATATTTCTACCATTTTTTGACCCTCTTAATTTGCGCGTCTATTCTTTGAATATTCGCATTTTCTTTTTTTATTCGTTCGGTTCGTTCGTCCTCATTTTCAAGAGGGGGTTTTATAAAACCTTTTTTCAAGCCGTATTTTATAAAGCCCTCTTTCCATTTTTCTGATACTGTCATTTTTCACCTCTCAGTTATAAGTCTTTTCTCTGATTAGTTTATCAACTTCATTGTTAAAGGCTTGCCAATTTCTAACAAACTTCCTTAACTTAAAAGACTTCTTTTCTTCTTTCGCTTTATCGTAAATAATTAAAAATTTTTCTAAAAGAGTTCCAGAGAAAAGAGGAAAGTTTTTATTTTCTAAAAACTTTCGTATTCTCAAAGTTCTATTATAGCCAAAACTGTTAATTATATTTTTTGTTTTTTCTTTCATATTTGAATATATAAACACTTTTTAAAAAATTACAATGGGGATAATATAGGATAATGCCTTAATTTTGCCACAATTTTAAAAGAATAATCGGACTATGAAAGAAATAAAAAGAGGTAAAAATGATTATAGACAAAAATAAAGAAGGCGCATGGCGTATTGCTGATATAATTAAAGGTTATTGGCATACGCAAGTATATTATTTTTATACTAAAAAAGAAGCAATAAGACTATTTAGAAAATATAGAAAGGAGATAAAAAATGGACGATAAAAAAGACGCGATTGAATACTTAAAAAAGAACCTAAAAAAAGGGGATACTTTATTTACAATAGTTACTAAAGTTGCCCCGTCTGGAATGTCTAGACGTATTAAAGTTTTAGACATAAAAGACGGCAACCCTAGTTATTGGTCTTATTATGTGTCTAAGGCGTTGGGATATAAATTAAAAGATGACGGCTCAATATTGGTTCAAGGTTGTGGTATGGATATGGGGTTTCACGTTGTTTATTCATTGTCGCAAACTTTATTCAATGACGGCTACGCATTGAAACAACGTTGGCTCTAGTAGCTTGAGCCGTGAACCTTGCCACAAGAACAAACAAGTCAGAAGACAAAGCATTGCTCACTGTCATAACTCTGATGGAAGTGATAGCGCTAGGCAAGGTTCGCGGGTCAAGTTTAATCTCGGGGGAAGCGTGGAATAATCAACCATGTAGTTCTCGTTAATTTTAAGCTTGACCGTCATTTTACCTTTTAGGTTGTCCCGTGAACTTTCCTTTCAGTTCACGGGGCTTTTAAATTTTCAAACACCAACGCACAAGCGCGAAAGTCACAAGCGACAGGCTTAATTTTCATACCATAACGCACAAGCGACATGATTGATGAACCGTGGAACAAGGACAATGAAGAAGTTTTAGAGGAGCACGGATCAAGGGTCTCTGCCATGATAAATGTATTCTTCGGGTGTCGTTTATGCCATGCAATTTGATGAGGCGAAAATCTTATCTTGTTCCCCTTTACAACTTTTAATTCAACTGTGAAGAATTGATTATTTTTATTGTACCCCAATAAATCCGGCATACCTAAAAGGCTTAAGTTCTCTATTCTATTCCAAGAAATAGAGGGAATATTTTTCTTTAATTTTTGGTATAATTTTCTTTCGGGTAACATGGCTTTTTTAAGGCAACACTAACATAAAAAAGCCACAATCTAAACCCCATTTTGAACACTAAACTTTTTGACAGGTATCCTTTATTATCCTATAAATAATTATTGCATGCCAAAGAAAAGTAATCCCGAGAGGAAGTCTTGGGAACCTGTTCTCGGCAGAGGCTCTGCCACATACCGTTAAAATCGGTTGCAACAGAGTGCTAGCTCGTTGAGGCGAAGAGAACTTACTTGGCGAGGGGGGTTGTATCTAAAACGAGGTTGGCTCCTCTTCATTTTACGCCCTAAACAACAGGGCGTAAAAAATAGTATTTGACACTAAGGACTATGTTGGAGTATAAGGGAGTATGAAAGCAAAAAAGAAAGGTAAAAAATGACTACAGAATATCCAGAGGAAATAAACTCATTAAGCTTTAAGTATGAAGAAATCAAAGAACACTTTGAAGACTTTATAAAAAACGAGGGTCAAGATTGGGTTGAAGAACACAAAGAAGACTTACACCACGAAATATTTAATACTGATTATTATATCATAGGAAGACATCAAGCTAAATTATGGCTTGAAGATGAAGTCTTCAATGTAATTGACATAATCAAAAAATATGAAAACTTTAATTTTGGTTCAGTCAATACTGATTTAAGCGAACCCGAAAAAGTTGTAAATATGTATGTTTATATTGTTGGTGAACAAATTGTATATGATTATTTAAACAAACTTGAAAAGGTTGCATGAAAGCAAATACAGATAAAATATACAGCACAGCTTTAGTTTATGCTTGTTATTCAAACGGACAAAAGAAAGTAAATGATGTGTTAATTGAAAAGATATTTAATGACTTGGTTAATTTATCAGACGAGTATTTTTTTGATTGGAGAGAGTTTATGAAAAATAAACTAAAAGAGGACGTATGAAAGATAAATTTATAGCGGAAGACCCAAATCAAGAATATTCAAACGAAGTTCAAGACCAAATTCAAAGGGATATTGAAAAAGGTTTTGAGAAAATATCTACACTATTTCCAAACCCACAAATGGATCAAGTTATCATTTTTTATTTTTTAATGATGTGGAGTAGGGTCATGGGTAGGTATGGCAAAAATGGTGAGAAACACGACAACACCTTTATAAAAAAGATGATAAACACAATTATGGAGGGTGATATGCCACCAGACATAAACAACACGTTTGCAAAGGAAAAAAATAATTAATGAATTGGAAAGATAAAAGATTAAAAGAACTTCAAGATATGATCGACAATGGTTGCCACCCAGAGTTGCTGATAGATGAATACAACGATATTCAAACCACAAGCGCAGACAGTTGGGAGCAGTTTCTTGAAGAACAAGAAGAACGAAAACTTAAATATCAACCACAATTAATACAACAATGGAGGAGTATCAAATGAGCGAGCTACACGAAAAATTAAATCGAGATATAGGGGAATTAGAACTGTCTATAAGGTCAATGAATGGCTTGAGACTAGAGGGTTTTAAAACAGTTGGCGATTTAACAAAATCAACTGAACAACATTTAAGACGTATTCCCAATATAGGAAAAATGTCGGTAAATGAAATAAGAGAGGCTTTAAAAAATTTAGGACTTGAATTATCTAATCCGAAACAACCAGAACCAGAAAAAGCAAAAACTCTTATTTCAGAGTTAAGTATTGATATAATTGGTAAGGTCAAAATGGCTTTTAAAAAATCATCAACAAGAATTATGACAAAACAAAGTTATACATGGGACGAAGTAACTGAGTATTTTAACGAACATGAAAAAATAGTTAAAATCTATAAAGAACAAATGTATAATTGTTTTCGTCAAGAATAGAAAGGAGGACAAATGAGTAGTGATCTACAAAAACAAATAAGCATGATAAATGACTTATATGTGTCATCTTCAAGCTCTGGCAGATTATTCGCTATGAAAGAAGTAGTGAGAGACTTACAAGCGATTGTAAATAAATCTGTACAATCTGAAAATGATAAATATGAAGGACAGAGTGTTATTAAAGCTATGCACAAAGTTGCAGAACTTATAGTAAGATATCAAAAAGAGATACACGAAGAAGAACAAGCGAACAAACAAAAGGTGTAATATGAAAAAAATAATAATTGCAGATAGATATACAACTATTAAATCTTTAAAACCAATTAAAGATTGTAATGTTTGTGACTATCAAGATAATTATACTTGTTGGGATCATGAGCATGAACAGATAAAAGAAATATATCCTAATGTTAAATATACTGATGATTTAGAATGGGTAGTGTATGAGAACCTATAAATTCACAGGTAGCAAAGAGTTCGAGGTACAGGCGAGAAGTTTGAAGAAGGCTCTCCGTTCTGCCGAAACACAAGCGACAGGCGACAAGCGAATCACAGGCGAGTGGACGAACAAGCGAGGCAACGAAGTTGTCATGCACTTTGACTTACCCATCAGGCGAA
>VTLG01003153.1_pt1 | contig 12069 bp, 22 predicted proteins | sample 4694571 | NCBI WGS metagenome assembly VTLG01 (sample SAMN12604809, study PRJNA352737) | marine metagenome | biome: ENVO:00000447; feature: ENVO:00000209|ENVO:00000569|ENVO:01000036; material: ENVO:00002151; isolation source: viral sequences binned using virsorter ... | reverse complement strand
TACAAAAATGGGATGGAGCAGATGGGGATGAGCAAATTGTTGATTATGCAATTGTTGATTCTGATTTGAAAGTAGTTGCTGGTTCAAATTTTGGAATTTTACCAAAAAGATTTCAAAAAGAGTTAGATAGATTTTTAGGGGGTGAGTGATGGTAAGAGACATTACAGTAAGCGATATTGTATTTAATGACACTCTGGATATTCCTAAAATGGGAGTATTTAATTGTGATGTCGTAACCGATAAAGCGGTTTGTGTTTCAATCCCAACTCTATACAGCGAAAATAAATCCGTTTGGCTACCGAAATCCCAAATGACAATCTTAGAAGTAATAAAAGATGATAGTTTTCCCGATTGGAAAAGGCTGGTCGTTACCCTACCACAATGGCTAATCAATAAAGCAGAAGGGGGTGAGTGATGGAATTAATCTACAGTGGAAAAAAACTATCTTGGGAATCGCCTGAACTGGTGATCCTGAGATTATTAAAAGATCAATTATTGAAAATCTTTTCAGATACTGAATTAGAATTAGACGGCTTGAATCACAGCCATCTGGTTGATCTTTTAAATAACGTCAGTTTAAAAGTCGAAAATATAAACAAAATCATGGATGCAGAATTAGATCGGTTGATCAAACGTGATTCTGATGTTCTAAAAGATCACCGATGTTCGCACTGCCAATCTGAAAAAATATACGTTTGCGATCCATGTATGGAGAAATGGGCCAATGAAGTCAAGAGAGTGGCACTGGATGGCTGAGAACGTGAAATTTACCATCTACAAGCCCGAAAAGATGAAAAGCACTACTTATGATCGGCTTATGAAAAAACTGGTCGCTATCTTGGAAAAATTGGAAGTCGGGGTAGAAGTCAAAAATGTACAATAGGCACAACCCCTACAAGTTTAAAGAGCCAGTATGGAATGGTGGCAAACCCTATGTCACTTTGAAATGTGATAAGGTTTCAGGAAACGGGATTCATTTTATCATCACATATAAAGATGCTTATGGAAATCGGAAATGGCCTGATCTTTTTTACCTATCACCGGAACGTGCTGAAGAGATGCCGATTGTAAATGAGAGATGGGGCAAATGTTACAAACTGGAGTTACCATGAACACACCATATAATTTTAAATATCACGCTGAAATACAATATGAAACTGAATCTGGATTCATGCTTTGTAACGCTAACGGAAACACCATAGATGAGATTCTATGGGATATTGATGATCGATTAGACAAATTTCAAGGCCGGGACCCGAAAGTATTAGTTGTTCTGGAGGACCCGAACGGAAAGAAAATTGAAATTACTGATAAAATATTAAACATATTAAAAAGGGGGGCTGTATGAATTGGACTTGTTGCATCTGTGAAAACCAAGTAGATGAAAGATTCTACGATACAGAAGAACGGATGTGTGATGATTGTTTTATCAGTGAATATGAGGAGGAGGATGTGGACAAATTAGAATTATGGGTAGGAACTTTTGTTTACTACCTGGAAAAAATTGCCCCTTTTATGATAACCGGGGTGATATCAATAATCATATATCAAATAGCTAAAGGAGGCTAAATATGGACAATAAAAGTCTAAATCTGGATAAAGTGCCAAAAGGCGATAAACTGGAAGTTGTTAAAAACTTTGCTGGTGCTGGTAAATACTGTAGTAATGGTGCTACGATGTACGGAGTTCAACATGGTGGTGTTATAGCAAACCTATTTATACACGATGGCATAGATACAACTGATGTAATTAAAAAAATGGACAAGGTTGCTAAAGGCTCAACAGTAATATTATCTCATTATCTGGATGGATCTTATGATCTATCAACTGTCAAAAATGGTTCTGATTCCAAAGTCCCACCGCCACCTGAAACAGACCAGCCTGCTATATCAACAAATGATTCTATCATGTCTCAAACAGCCGCCAAATGTGTTACTGAATTGGTTGTTGCCGGGAAAGCTGATATAAATGATTTTAGAAGGATTCACACAGATATTCTTAAAACAATAAAGAACGATCCGCCATTCTAAATGAAACGATGGCCCCAGGATGTTATCTTTTCAAATTATATAAGGGAACGAGATGGATGGACTTGTCAGCGATGTTCGAAAAGTTTCATAAAGACGAGTCCTTCATCCCGTCAGGGTTTACACAATAGCCACTTTCATGGCAGGGGTAAATGGGCCACAAGATATGATCCAGATAATTGTACTTCTTTATGCTATGGTTGCCATCGGTTTCTTGGTTCAAGACCAATAGAACATACCGAATTTATGATCAAGCGATTAGGCCCAGAGAAATTTGAAGAATTAAACAAACGTGCAAATACAATCAAGAAAAAGAGAGATTTTATTAATACTCACTTTAAAAATGAATTAACTCTGATGCTGGAAAATGAATAGAATTTTACAGGGTAATGTATTTGATAAACTGAAAGAGATTGAATCTGAATCAATCCAGTGCGTTGTTACATCACCTCCGTATTGGGGACTGCGAGATTATGGAACTGCATCATGGATTGGCGGGGATGAAAATTGTAATCACTATAGAGATAATCATGTAACAAATAGCTGTACAACTGGACATTCAACATCTCAAAAAAGTGGCGGGGTAAGTGATTCTATTTATAAGAAAGAATGTAAAAAATGCGGTGCTATTAGAAAAGACGAACAATTAGGCCTTGAAGAAACACCAGAAGAGTATGTAGATAATATGGTCAAGGTATTTCGTGAAATAAGGCGAGTATTAAAAGATGGTGGCACGGTATGGCTGAATTTGGGGGATAGTTATGCAAGCAATTTTAAGGGGAGTGGCGGCCCATCCAAATTACAAGATGGTAACGCTGGCAGTAGGTACGATGTTATAAAACTAAAACATGGGGTCAAAGAAAAAGACCTTGTTGGCATACCCTGGCGTGTTGCATTTGCCTTACAGGCTGATGGGTGGTATTTAAGACAGGATATCATCTGGCATAAGCCTAATCCCATGCCAGAGTCAATACAAGACAGATGCACTAAATCACATGAGTATATATTCTTATTAACAAAATCAGCACGGTATTTCTATGATGCTGATGCGATTAGAGAACCATCACAAGATCATGGACCACGAAACAGAGATCATTTTAGGAATGGAACCAAAGATATATATTTGAAACATCGAGGATTGAAGAATAATGATTTTGAAGAAACAGGCAGAAATAAACGCTCTGTATGGACTATCAACACAAAACCATATAAAGATGCTCATTTCGCTGTATTTCCACCCAAATTACCTGAATTATGTATCAAGGCTGGTAGTAGTGAAGGTGACGTTGTTCTTGATCCATTCTTCGGTAGTGGTACAACGGGCTATGTGGCCCAGAGATTAGGACGTAAATGGCTGGGTATAGAACTCAACCCTGAATATATAAAGATAGCAGAAAAGAGATTCCAGCAACAGGAATTGTTCACAGTATGAATAACGGCTACATCAAACTGCATAGAAAATTATTAGATAATCCGGTTGTGATGAAAAGCCCGGACCATCTTTCGGTGTGGATGTATCTGCTTTTAAATGCGACTCATAAAAAACGTGATCAACTATTTGAAGGCGAAAGAATAACCCTGAAACCAGGCCAATTAATCACTGGCAGAAAAGTCATATCTAAGGCTCTAAACATCAATGAGAGCAAAATTCAACGAATTTTAAAAACCTTCGAAATCGAACAACAAATTGAACAACAAACAAATCCCCGATGTCGCTTAATATCAATACTTAACTGGTATGACTACCAAGCAAGTGAACAAGTAAGTGAACAACAAGTGAACAACAAGCGAACACTATACAATAATGTAAAGAATGATAAGAATATATATAATCATCAATTTTTAGAATTTTGGGATGTATATCCTCGAAAGATTTCCAAGAAAAAAGCATCTGATAAATACAGCAAAATATTAGCTAAAACAGATCATCAGCTAATTATGGATTCATTGAACTCCCATTTAAAGAGTTGGAATGGCACGGCCCCGGAATTCATACCGCATCCAACCACCTGGCTAAATGGTGAACGCTGGAATGATGTGGTTGAAGAAAAGAGGCCAGCATATAAAAAAACCAAAACCGGGTTATTTATAGCATATTGTATAAAATGCGGTCAAAGATGTTTTCCAAATGATTATCAATTAAAAGGCGATAGCTGTTGCGGAACTGATTGGGTTCCTGAAAAACCATTAATTAATAACACATCAAAACAAGATAGGGAGATCATACAAAGGCTGCATGAATGAACATTATTCAATATGGTCGGTGGAAAGAACCTCAGAAAAAAGAACGCAAAACAAATTTAGATGCTAAAATATGTGATAAAAAAATTAAGTATTGTACAAAGTGCCGATTATGTTGGCAATTCGATTATACAAGCAGGGGGGGAAGTAGGACACGCATTGTCGTTTATTATGAGGATTTTGTCTCATACGGTAAAAAAAAGGAATCATGTTCTAATTGTCAATAGGAGGATAAATGAACTGTCCATTTTGCGGAGGTGGTCACGTTGTTAAAAAAGGTTTTTCATATACCAAATACAAACCAGCCCAGCAGAGATTTATCTGTAAAGGATGTCATAAGAATTTTGGTGACAGCTTCCAGGGTGCGAATTATCAGGAGGAGATGCCAAAAATATTATTACTCGATATTGAAACATCTCTCTATCATGTTGCGACCTGGGGAACCTATAAGCAATACATCCAGCACTATCAGATCACTGAACATCAATATATTTTGTCCTGGGCTGCTAAATGGTTATTTGATGATAAGATGCTCAGTGATGTCGTTACTCCCGATGAATCAATTAATAGGGATGATAAACGGGTGATTGATTCGGTCTGGAAATTATTAGATGATGCTGATATAGTGATAGGCCACAACGTAGAACGGTTCGATTTAAGAAAACTCAAGTGGCGATTCATATCATTAGGGTTACAGCCACCTACACCCTACAGGATCATTGACACTTTAAAAGAAACAAAAAAGGAATTCTTTGCCCCATCATATAAACAGGATTTCTTCACTAAATATTTTTCCTTGCAAAACAAATTAGAAACAGAATTCATGCTCTGGCGTAATTGTGAAAAAGGGGACCAGGAAGCATTAGATAAGATGTCAGATTATAACCAGCATGATGTGATAGGGCTTGAAGAACTATATTTGAAGATCAGGCCATACATAAAGAACCATCCGAATATGGGGGTATTGATGGATGAGGACTGTTGCCCGAATTGTGGATCTCCTGATCTGGAAGAAACTGAAAAAACATATTTTACGACTGCTAACAAATTCCCGGTTTATAGATGCACGAATTGTAAAACCCCGTATATAAGACATAAAAAGAATTCAAACATGGTGCAAACCAATTTAAGGTCAGTGCCTAAATAATGCCCCACAGAAAGAAAAAAAGGATGTTCTGGTTTGGCTACCAGGTGGGGCAAAAGATTAAAAAGGGAGAATATAATGGAAAAATGTAAAGAATATCATTCTGAACAAAGGCACAAATTTCAAAATAGTTACATAGAGATGATTATTCATACGATGCCTATTAACGAATTGATAGAATTTTTTAAAATTAAAACAAGGATGAACTTATATAAACTCACAGATGAAGAGTTAATTGACTTAATAGAGAATGTTGCCTTTGAAAACATATATCATATTACCCAATGGGATGAATTTATAGATTTTGTTCAATATGTAAAGGGAGAATACAATGAAAAAAAACAAAAGAAAAGTTCGATCAGATAAAGGTAAAAAAAGAGGCCCGAACAAAAGAACAAACGGCTTATGGATTAAAGTGATCAGCGGTATGGAATCATTTTTGAGTACACCATTCAAACAATGATCAGGTATTATTTGGATTTATTATGAATAAAAAAGTAGCAAAAGAATTATATAATAAAGCAAATGAAACAGCTTTTCATTTTTCTAATCCTGATCGGCAATTCAACACCACAAAGGAAACATTTAAGGTTGGTAAAATAAAACCGTTAAGTGAAAATACGGCCGCTGTACATTTTAATAAATCTTCTGGAAAAATAGGTGTCGCATTTTTTTATTACATAAGGGCAAGCAATGGTCGTTGGGAATACTTCTTTCCTTCAGATTCTCATATAATTGGAATGTCTAAAATGGGGGACATATTACACGATGTTGAATTATATAATTTTGATAAGAACTTCACAGGACAGGAAAAACAATGAAACACTACTTTGAGGCTTTATTTAATGAGGATTTGACATTTGTCTTAGGCTGGGAGGCTTTTGTTTTATTTATGCTTTTAATGTTTATTAGCATAATAATCAGATTAAACAGAATAGAAAAGAAACTGGGGGGCAAAAATGATAATACTTGAGATCACTGAGTGGGTCATAGAAGCATTTATGCTGGGTGTTTTTATGATAGGGGGTTCAATATTCATGTTCATTTTAACATTAGCAATTTATGCTATAAAGGATCGGAAACAGAAATGAGAATTCCATTCATTGATAAAATAAAAGAATTAGAGGCTAAAGTAGAAGAACTGGATAGTGAGATCACCTGGCTGATTGATAACAAGCACAAATTTGAAAAGAAATTCGCTCTAATTGAAAGAATACTAAAACAAGGTGAATCAGGTGGAATAGCAAAACACCGGATGATCAAAACAATTAACCACATAATCAATACATGAAAAAAATTAGCAAGAGGCTAATAATCAAAAACAAAACACAAATAATATACTACTCGTTCCCATATTTCAAGATTTAGGGTTCGAGTAGTATACTAAAAGGAAATACAATGCAAACAGTAAATCAAGTCAGAATGACCAATGATTACGGGTTGTTCACATTCATCGATGGGAATCGAGATATTAATAAAAATCAATTATCGAGGCTGGCAAAGTCTATTGATGAAGATTATATCCCTGTACCGATTATCGTGAATGAAAAAAAACAAATAATAGATGGTCAGCACCGTTATGAAGTAATTAAAACACTGAATAAGCCTGTTTATTACATTGAGGTTCCGGGTTTAAGATTACCAGAAGTCCATCGGCTGAATAACAACACAAAAAACTGGACAGCAACCGAATACATGAATGGGTATGCAAAGTTGGGATATCCAGATTATATTCAGTACAAGGAGTTTAAAAGGCGATACAAATTCGGTCACAATGAAACAATGGCACTATTACAAAATAAATCATATGGTGGTAATAATACTTTCAAGGATTTCCGAGAAGGATTATTTATTATCAAATCTTATAAACAGGCTGTACGAGATGCTGAAAAGATTATGATGATCAGTAAGTATTATGATGGATATAAAAGAAGAGCATTTGTTTTTTCGATGATAAGCCTATTTCAGAATGAAGATTATAATCATGCTGAATTCTTAAATAAGTTGTCGTATCAATCTGTAAAAATGGTTGATTGCACAACTGTAAGACAATACATCTCTTTGATTGAGGACATATACAATTATAATCGTAAACATAAAGTCAGGTTGTATTAGTAATTGATAAAATGGGGGGCCGGGAAACTGGCCCCTCGCACCACATACCACATGGACAGACCAGACAACGGATACCCGTTTGAAGAAAATGCTGAATTAGCAAAACAAGCTGTAAATCGCTTAAATGTCACTAAAACGGCATTAGAATATCTATTCACCAGGGATGAATACGATCTGGATGAAATGAAATATTGTTTCGCTATTGAACGATCTTGGCATCTTTTATCAACTTCACAAAAAAAAGTTTTATTTATGCACATACTACAGGGCTTTAATTTCACAACTATTGCAAAATTACAAGGTTACACACCACAAAACGCTTATCAATTATTCAATAAAGCCTGTAAAACTATACAAAAAAACATCTAAACAGGTTTAAATCTACCCTATATATATGAAGGGGTGATCCGTTCCCCTACTCGCTAATGAATAATATGATGGCTGGCGAAAGACAGGAATAACGGGTTTGGTTGTCGGCAACCATTAAAAATATGACGGAAATAAACATCCAATATTACAAGGCAAACGACCTTATCATGGCTGAGTACAACCCTCGCCAACTCACTAAGGATCAATACACCCAGCTAAAAGACTCACTCACTCGGTTCGGGCTGGTTGATCCTCTTATTGTAAACAAACACAAAACAAGAAAGAATATCCTGGTAGGCGGACACCAGCGGCTAAGAATAGCCAAAGAGATGGGCTTGGATAATATCCCATGTGTTGAAGTTGATCTGCCATATGATAAAGAACGGGAATTAAATATTCGATTGAATAAGAACGTAGGTGAGTGGGATTATGACTCACTGGCTAATCATTTCGATGTGGGTGAATTAACCGAATGGGGCTTCAGTGATGATGAACTGCAATTCTGGACCGATGAACCAACCGAAGGATTAATTGATGATGATGAGATTCCTGAAGTAGAAGAAGCCATAACAAAACAAGGTGATATGTGGATATTAGGAGATCATAGGTTATTATGTGGGGATGCAACCAAGAAAGAAGATGTTGAACGATTAATGGATGGCAGTAAGGCTGATTTAACATTAACAGACCCGCCCTACGGCATTGAACTTAAATATTCGCAGTTTAACGATACACTTGACGAAGTAATAAAAATATCTAAAAAATGGTTACCTATTGCGAGATCAATATCTAATGTGGTTGTTTTTTCACCTGGGGTCACACGACAATGGATTTACCCAGAACCCAGTTGGGTCATGTGTTGGTTTTATAAGGGGGGGCAAAATAGATCGCCTTGGGGTTTTAATTGTTGGCAACCAGTTTTGTGCTATGGGAAAGACCCATCATTAGCAAACGGGAAAGGATGTAGGCCTGACGCAGTAGAAATGAATATCACGCCCAACTTAGATATAGATCATCCCTGTCCTAAACCTATGGCGTTGTGGGATTGGTTAATAGAAAGATTATGTTTTAATAAAAATGAAAAGATTTATGACCCATTTCTCGGCTCTGGCTCAACACTAATAGCCTGTGAAAAGACTAATCGCAAGTGTTACGGCATGGAGATTGATCCGCATTACTGTGATGTGATTGTTAAACGTTGGGAAGAATTTACTGGAAACAAGGCAGAACGGGTAGAACGTGTCGAAGGCTGATAAAACAACGCAAAGCAACGGGAAGATGCCAGGCGGTATAACAGGCAAGGGGTTCAAGCCTGGACAATCAGGCAATCCAAACGGTAGGCCGAAAGGTATGAGATCAATACCGGACATATTAAAAAAGATTGGTGATGAAGAAGGAACGCTTGACGGTAAAAGTAAATTAGATGTGATCATGTATAAAGTCTTTCAATTTGCATTAGAGGGTAAGCCCTGGGCCGTGCAGTTTATAGCAGATCGTACAGAAGGAAAGGCCAAAGAATTCAGGGAAGTCACTAATAAAAGCGAACCAATCAAGATTATGAGTTTTGACTAATTGGAAAGCAAACGAATTACGCAAAAGCATTATCACTCACCCGGCAAGGTTCAAGGTTGTAGTAGCTGGGAGACGATGGGGGAAATCCTACCTCAGCTTGATGTGGCTATTAACAAAAGAAATACAACCCAATGAACGCAGATGGATAGTAGGCCCAACATACCGAAACCTGAAAACAACTACCTGGCCTATACTCAGAGCAGTGATGAGACAACACGAGGGGGCTGTGATTAACGAAACAGAACTATCTATTAAGTTACCTAATGATGCAGAGATCGCTCTTAAAGGTGCGGAACAAGAAAATAATCTACGGGGATCAGGTTTAGATATGGTAGTGATGGAAGAATTCAGTTATATAAAGCCTCACGTTTATGAAGAAATTATATATCCCATGCTCACAACTACACAAGGGGAAACATTATTCATTGGCACACCTAACTCATTTGATCATCTGTATGATTACTACCTACGGGGCCAGAGTGATACTGATTGGAAGTCTTGGCAGTTCACCACGCTACAAGGCGGATTCGTACCAGAAGATGAGATAGAGAGAGCAAAGGCAACGATGGATGAGCCAACATTTAAGACTGAATTCCTGGCTGATTTTGTGAGTACAGGGAACCGGGCAGCCTACAACTTTGATAGGAAGGTCCATGTGAAACAGGCTGAAGAACTCACTGCTCAATTGTTCTGGGGTGTAGATTTCAATGTGGACTATATGACTGCTGTCTTGGGATGTGAATACTCAGATGGGACTATCCACTACTTTGATGAGATCAGGTTATCTAATTCCAATACTGAACAACTTGCTCAAGCCATGAAGAAAGTGGCCCCTAACATCAATGTATACCCTGATAGTTCCGGCAGGGCCAGATCAACTACATCAAATAAAAGTGATCATATTATACTAACTGAGAATTCATTTAATGTTATAGCAAGAAAGAATAATCCCCCAATCATTGACAGATTGAACGCATTAAACAGGATGCTAACAGATGCGAATGGAAAGGTGCGGATGACTGTTGATCCTAAATGCACATACCTCATAAAAGATTTAGAACAAGTGCAACGATCCAGAGATGGGAAGATTGACAAGGTAAAAGATATATCACTCACTCACGCTTTAGATGCTTGCTCGTATTATATCGCATTGAAGCATCCGGTGGTACAAAGGATCGCAACCAGTTCACAATGGTGATTTGATGGAATTTAGTTTTCACGATAAAGTAATGCTACCAAGTCTCGGCAGGGAAGAAGTGCTGAAGTCAGTACAACGGGCTGAGAACAAAATGAAACAGAAAGAGATGGCTGAAAAGGATACGGCTCTTGATTTCTATTACAACAAAAAGATGGATACTCATCTTGAGCAGTGGTTCCCTGGATCATCATTAGATCAGGTTCCGCCATTCGGGATGAGGATAGTACCAAGATTTGCCAGGGCCAGGATGATGCTATTTAAACAACCGCCTGAACGATTCATTAATGGTGAGCCAGCAGATGAATACTTAGAACTTGCTTATCATCTTGATAGTAAGGCACGGGAATTTGCAGAGATAGCATGGCTGATAGGTAAGTGCCATTTCCGTAGTAAGTATTCGGATCGGCATGAACGGATTGAATACGATATCGTTACTAACGCAAAAGAATATTATCTTATTGGTGAATCAACACCATTCGGGGTTAGCTATGAAATAGGAAAGGATTTAAAAGGTGACAGGCGATTCGTGTTCTGGAGTGAATCAAGGGAGGGGGAACCAGGGTTGCATTTCTCATTTGATACAGTGGGCCGGATTAATTCAATAGGTGATAATACAGAGATGATCAACCCCTATGGGATCATACCACTGAGCAAGGTTGAGTTCCCATCTGATTCTATGGATGTTGGCCGGGCTGCACTTCAGGTAAGTATTGCTATGACTGAGATCGCATTGGCTACACGATTTGCGTTAGGCCAGCCAGTTATAACAGGGATTGATACAGAGATTCCCGATTTAAAGGCTGGAATCGAGAGATTGATTTCTCTTCCTGAAGGAAGTTCGCTACAATATGTATCGCCCACTGGTTCTATTCGTGACATGATCGAAGCGGTAAAGATGATGATCAACCAGGTGGGCCAGAATCATGCACTCGCTATCAGATGGGGTGAAGGTGGAACACCGCCCAGCGGTGAAGCGTTAAAGATTATGAGCATGGAAAATTTAGAAAGCCGTGAATCAGATATACCGTTATTCAAAGAATGGGAAGAAACAAGATATGAAATAGATAGGACCATACTGCAAGTACATCAGAACAAAACACTATCAGAATCTTATTCAGTGGATTTCGCTGAAGCTGGATTCCCTAAGACCTGGGCTGAAGAAAAAGACAGGCTGCAATTTCAGTTAGATAATAATCTGATGAGCAGAAAAGAACTAATCCGCTATTTCAATGAAGATATCCCTGATGAACAATTAGATGAAATGCTTGGTGAACTGAAAGAAGAACAGCAGGCAGAAGTACCACAACAACAGCCATCAATCTTGGATAGGTTGGTCAATGCCTGAGTTTATAGATACTTATTATGATGATCTGGTAAAAGTCCAGAATACACTTATTGACAAA
>VTLG01015384.1_pt1 | contig 12070 bp, 11 predicted proteins | sample 4694571 | NCBI WGS metagenome assembly VTLG01 (sample SAMN12604809, study PRJNA352737) | marine metagenome | biome: ENVO:00000447; feature: ENVO:00000209|ENVO:00000569|ENVO:01000036; material: ENVO:00002151; isolation source: viral sequences binned using virsorter ... | reverse complement strand
GTCCTTAACACTATAACCTTGAGGTATTATTTTATCTCCTTTAGTTGCAAACTTTCCTTTGTTAATAAATTTAACAAGAGTTTCAGCAAGAGCATCCGTAAGTCCAGAAGCTCTAGAAGCAGGTAATGCGTTTTTTTCAATGGTGTGTATAATTCTGTCAAATCTTTTTAAATAATCTTCTGCTATTTTTTTACCAGCATCTTTAGACCCTTCCATTTTTTGAATAGCTCTAAACTGTTGAGCTTCCCATGATCCTCTAGCTCTTAAAGGTTTACTAATATATTTTTCAACAAACTGTTCAAACTTAGAACTACTATAAGCAAGGTCTTTGCTTTTCTGCGCAATTAATTTTCCAATTCTACCACCACCTACTATGATTGGAATGATAGGTACTGCTAATTCAGCACCTAGTTTTAACTTATTATATAACTGTCTCATGGCATCAGCTTTAGCGTCTTTACCTTTTACTCTTTGCATCGCAGACCATTCACCATCATTAAAGAAGATATCTCCTATGGTACCTACGTCTTCTGCTTTATAAATAACAGCAGCTGTTCCAAAACCACCACCAATCATAGTGCCCACAAATGTTTGTGTGCCAGATAACTGATTTAATTTTTGTATTTCCTTAGATGCTTTGTAAAGGTTCGTGTTCCCTGTTGCTTTAATATATTTTCCTTTTTTATAAGCTTGTACTGCTTTATTAAAAATTCCTGTCATTTTATTAGCAACACCAATGGCAAGTTTACCACCAGTCTGCCAACCACCATATAGTTGAATACCTAATTCAGTTAATCTACCAATAGCACGTTCTCTAGCTATCTCTTCAGAATGTTTTCCTAACATACCAATGTAACTATTCTCAAATATTTCATTGAATTTTGCTAGATTACTTTCGCTTATAGGTATACCATCTTCGGCAAAAGCATCTTTGACCATGGCAGCGAACTGAAAGAATCCTGCACCAACTTTAATACCACCAGACATAATAGAAGATATAACCGATTGACCAATACCAACATTATTAAGATTTGGATCATCAAAAACACTTGGTTTGTCTTCTACTTCATCTTTTTCTTCTTTATCTCCTTGTGATTCAGCTAGTGTATATGCTTTAGCTTCTCCTGAAAGTTCTGTCTCAATAGCAGAACCAAGATTACTAAACTGCTCTTTAATATCTTTAATTTTTTCTGTTGGAGTATCAAATAAAGGATGGTCTGGGTCTTCTTCTTTTTTTGCTTCTAAGTATTTCTTACCACCATACTTTTTAGCATAGTTTACTTCTTTTAAAATGTCTTTTATCTCTTCAAAAGCTGTTGCAACTTTACCTTTCTTTTTTTCTTGGTCTTCTAGCTTTTCTGCTTTTGCGTTTTCTTCTTCAACTTTTTTATCAAATATTTCTTGGTCGGATAGAACTTCTTTGACTTTGTTTTCCTCTTTCTTTTTCTCTTCTTCTATAAGATTACGAGGATCGAATGCCCATACCATGGTTCCTCCTTAATCGAAGATTACTTTCACAAATCTTGGTGCTTCGCCTTCTTTGCTTACGTTTTTGAAAAGTTCTCCTGATTGTGGATCAATATATATTTGCCCTTTTCTATAAGTTCTAGCTTGGTTTGCATTTACAATTAATTCAATAATTTCATCATTTTCATCTCTTTTTCTACCCTCAATATGACTCTCTTTAATATACATTTTTGTTCTGTTTAGGTCCTTTAAAACTTCTGGAGGATATTCTTTAAAATCCATTTTATATTGGTGTTCAGCAACAACCCTAGCTACTCCTGGATCAACATCTGCTTTGTTTTGTAGGTTTGTCATATACCATTTGATCCATTCTTGTTTTTTCTCCCCTGGTGCATCTAGTACACCATATATTTTTTTCTGTAATAATAATTTAATACCTGTTGCTTCATCTGGGAATTCACCAGCGTCCACACCAGCTTTTACATCTTTCATTAAAGCAGATAACTTATCATCATCCATTCCTTCAAGCATCTTAGCAAGTAAAGCTCTGTCTTCAGATGTTTCTTTCATGCTATAAGCATCTTCCAATTGTTTTGCTTCTTGAAATTTTTCAAAAGGCCCTTTTGCGGATGTTGCAACTTGTTGAACTATGTTACCGCCTTTAGGTCTTGATACTAAGTCAAGCCCCATGTTGATTAAAAAATCATTAAAACTTGTATCTCTTCTAGGTGTTCTTGGGTACACAGCGTCAAGAATACTTTTTCTTTCCGTAGCTCTATCTATAATGCTTTTAGTGTCTGTACCATCACCTATAGTACTGCCTGTATTTCCAGGGACTATTGCTTGTTTATTTTTTTTAGCTAAAGAAAATTCAGAATAAGGACCAATCTTTTTTTTCTTCAGCATCTTTTGTTGAGCTTCCCACTCTGCTTGAGTTCCTGGAAAATCTATTGGTTTAACCGATAAACCTGTATTATACCCCTGCCTTGGTGCTAACCCTGAAGTAATTCCTTCAGCAGTACCACCCATTCTAAACATTGGTCTTCTTAAAGTTCTATTCATAATTAATTCGTCTGTGTTCTATATGGTCCCATTACATTACCATAGATACCACCAGCTGTTGATGCTATTCCAAGAGCCGTGGCTAATGGACTAGGGTTTGGTTGTTGTTGGAATTGGTATTGAGGTCCCATTCCACCCATCAATCCAGTTAAACCAGATCCTAAAAATCCAAGTCTTTCCATTGGTTCGTATGTTCTCATTCTTTCCAATTCTCTTTGTGCATCTATACCTGCCTGTATATAAGCTTGATCTGCTGCGCCCACTTGACCCGCTCTTGCAATATCTGTTCCTTGGAATCCTTGTAGTGCTCCTGCTGCACCTAATTGTTGTTGTCCTAGTGCTGCTCTTTGACCAGCCATTCCTGCTTGTTGGCCTGCAATACCTGCCATCATTTGACCTGGTGCTAAGTACGCTTGACCTGCACCTATTTGTGATTGTGCTAACGATTGTAATGCACCACCTAAACCTAATTGTCCTTGTGCAAGTGCTCCTTGTTGACCAGCTAACCCTGCTCTTTGACCAGCCATACCAGCTAAACCTTGTGCATATCCTGCTTGTGCTTGACCGATACCTAATCTTGATGCCATGTCAGCTTGTCTTGCAGCTTGTGCTTGACTAAATCCTTGTTGTCTTAATTGTGCTTCTAATGCAGCTCTATTCTTATCTGATCCTAATTGGTATTCTGATTGCATAACACCTTCTCTACCACCACCATAGCCACCCATTGCAACTGCGGCATCAGATATAGATTGTTGTCTCATTGCTGCTTGTTTATCGAATTCTGCTAATGTTGTATCTATAACCTGTTGTTGGTAAGGAGACATATAGTCCGTTAACTGTTGTCCAGTCATTGGTCCAGTTAGTCCTGCAGCCTGTCCAATGTATGGAGAAACTCCAGCCATTGCAGTTTGTGCTCCTGTTAAATCTGTTCCTGCTGTTCCTAAAGTTGTTCCAGCTCCTGTTAATCCTGTTCCTGCTGCTGTGATATATGGTGATACTCCACCTAATGTTGTTTGTGCTTGTCCCGCTGCTGCTCTTGCTGGGTCAGCGTATTGAGTTCCAATAGCGCCTAAACCTGATACTGCTGTTCCTAATTGTGTTCCTGCAGCTGTTAAATCTTGCCCTGCTGCTGTAACATATGGCGAATAAGCACCTAATCCTGCTGTTGTTAATCCTGTTGCTTGTTGTTGCAGCGCTGTTTGCGGTGCAACTTTTGGAGCCATCTTCTGTAGTTGAGGATCTGTAATAGGCGTTGTCGCCTGTGTTCCCATTGCTTTAGCATATTGTTCTGCTAAAGATTCTATTTGTGGGTTAAATAAATTTCGTTGTTCAGCTAAAGCCATTACAATACTCCTTCTAATCTCTGTGATGTGGCAAACATATCTCTTGCTCCTTCAAGTCCTTGAGACTCTTCGGATACTTTACCACCTTGTTCTAAATTTTCCATTAAATTTTCCATAATTTCTGCGCCTTTATCGATGTCTCCACCTCCAGCATTTCTTACAGCATCTGCTGTAAATACAAATTCGTTTTTACTTAATCTAGCTGGTACATCATCAGCTCTCTCTTGTCCACCTATTGGTACAAAACCACCTTCATTTCTGTAGTCTTTTTCCATACCACCCATGTCCATGAGCCCACCTTCTTGAGCATTTTTTCTTAATCCATACATAGCGGATAATGCAGCTGATCTATGATCTTCTTCATCATCATCATTGTAACCACCACCAGCATACCCAATTCTTCCGCCTTGAGCTCTTTTTTCTTTTTCTTTTACTTTTATTTCATCACCTTGAAGCATCCACTCATAATTGAGATCGTTATCTGTTACATATTTCCATACAGCGTTCATTCCATCTCCTTCTAATCCACCAGCTTCTTGAAATATATTATTTAAATCTCGTTTAACTATTTTCCATTCTGGTTTTTGAGTAATCCATTCTGTCTCATTTGCTGCAATACCCCTTGGATCTAATCCTGCTAATCCTGCTAAACCAGCACCAGCATACCCAATTCTTCCGCCGTCAGCAAATGCATCTTCAAATCTTGGAATCCAATAAGCATCCGCCGCTGCTTTATCAGCTAACCATTTTTTATATAATTCATTTTCATCATCATCATCGGTAGCTGCCGTGTACAAACCACCAAGTGCTGAAAGACCACCAATAGCTTTCCAAGGACTTACATTTGCCATGGACCATGCTTTACTAGGATCGCTTAATAATAATTTTCCTAGCCAGCCTGTTGAACCAGATTTCAATAAACCGTGTCCAGGTTTATCATATCCAGTTACTGCAGGGCTTCCTATTAATTTAGTTCCAATGTTTTTAAGCCAACTACTTCCAGTTCCACTACCAAACATACCACTTCCATGGCCTCCTAACGCAGCCATCAAAGCTAGTTTACCTGCAGGGCTTTTTGCAAATTTCTTAATCCCTTTAGTTATACCTTTAAAAGGTTTTGTAATTGACTTAACTAATTTTCCTAAAAAATATCCTTGTCTTAAATCTGCTATTCCACCACCAGCGTATCCTATTCTTCCACCATCTGCTACGAATTGATGTTGTAATATATTAGGTGAGGGTCTTGTCCAACCTAATGTTCCAGTAGTTGGTATACTAGTACCATAAATTCTATCTAAATCAGCTTCTGAAAAACTAGCAACTTGAAAAGGATCAGCTGTAGTTGTTCCTGGTGGAGCTGGTGTTGGATCTGGATCGGGATCTGGTGTAACTGGGAGGTAAGGACCGCCGCCAGCGTCTCTATATTCTTGTTCACTACCATAACCTAGTCTTTGCCATAAAGGTAGTGGTTCTGATGGACCACGGTCATAGCTTGATGCTCCTTGCCCTGATCTTCTTTTGTGTTGGTCCCATTCAAAATCTGTAAAAGGCATTCCAGTTTTAGGATTTACAACTGTTCCTGGATTTGGAAGATCTTTTAAATTTCCAAGATCACCTCTAGCTAATAAATTAAAATTTCCTATTTCTCCAGATCTAGAATCCATACCAGAAGCTTTCCAGTCTTTGTAGTCCATTGTAATGGGACTAAATTTACGTGGATCTCCACCACCTAAACTTACAGAAGTAGGGTCGCCTACGCCTTTCATACCTGGTACAAACGTAGTTGTTGTTGGTCCATAAACATCATTTGGGTCCCATCCATAATTTAATAATTTTTCTTGTTCTTCAGTCAGATATTTAGGTGCGTCTTCCTCGTCAAACGCTGCTAACCAGTCAGGAATAGTTGCACCTTGACTTTTTAAATACGCTATATATTTTCTTGCATTAGAAGTTTTTTGTTTAGAAAGGTGGTCCCAAACAGTTTTAATAATAGGTGGTTTCTTTTCCTGATGTTCTTTAACTATATCTTGTGATTTTTTAATTTCTTGATTGTAAATAGGAGAACCTTGATAATGTTTTTTTCCACCACTCATTACATAAGCTGGTTCAGCTGGGCCTTCACCTACACCACTACCACCATGATCCGTATGTGGTGAATATGTTTGTTGTGGTTTTGGTTTTGGTGCTGAATCATATTGACTCGTTCTTCTTGATTCTCTATTAGCAGCAGCTTGTTTTTCTTGTGCTTTTTCATAATGCTCTTGCGATGCTCCATACCCATATCTAAATCCAACTCTTCCACCAGTAGCCATACCAGCTACAGCTTGTTCCTCTAACATTGGATCAGCAGCAGAAGCCATTTGTATGCCTTCTCTACCTTGCTCTTCGCCTATTAGTTGTTCAACAGGAATTCCTTTTGCTGTAAGAGTTTTTATTAACCCTTGTAATTCCATTTTTTCTTCTTCTGATAAAGGCATATTCTCTCTAACTTTTTCAAGAAGTTCTAAAACACGATTGTATTCTCCACCTGCGATCTGCATTTCTTCTTGTGGAGATTTAGGTCCTTCGTCACCTGTATATTTAATATCTGGTGCACCTGCGTCAATTGATGTTATTCCTGTGTAATCTATAGCCATAATTTTTATGTGTTAATTTTAAAAGGCAGGAATTTCACCTGGGTTTATTATATTACTTGTTTTTCACAAGTAAATCAAGCCTACGATGTAACTTCTCTAGGCTTAATTTCAAGCGCAGACAATACAACATGTAATCTATTAGCTGTTGCTGCGGTTACTTTTATTACTTCACTTTCTGCAGCCACCAAGGGTGCAGATAATAATTCGGTTGTTGCGTTAGCTGATATAGATTTAGTCTTAAAAAGACTAAAAACAGCGTCATCTGTATCAGTTATAGTCACTGTTATAGTGTCAGCATTACCTGAGTCTTCAGATACGAGTATTGATTTTATAACAGCTGTTGTTGCACTAGGTACAGTGTACAATATAGTAGCACTATTACTAGTTAAATCCTTCTTTTTGTTTACAAATGTATTAGCCATTATCCAAAAAAGAAAGCTTCCGCTTCCGCCTCTTCTTTTAAATCCTGTTGAAAGGAAGTATTTAATTTTTGTACTATACTATCTACATCTCTAACAAATGATTGTTGTATTTGTTGATCGTATTTTTCTAAAGGTTGTGTTAATGATTGTACAATTCTAGCCATTACCTTCTCCCATCTGGTTGTATATCTAATCTAAAAGTTCCAAGTTTCCAGTGTTGTTTCTGTCCAGTGTTATCTATTTTTAAAGCTATCGCTCTTGCTCTTGCACGTGTATCTATTTTATCTGTACTTGTTGTAGATGTAAAAGGTCCAAGTGAAGAACTTGCTTCTGAATCTGTTGGATAATTTTTTAAGTTTAATGTCACTCTTGCATTACCAGTTTGAGTTAAAAAATCTGGGAGTACTCTTCTAATTTTCATCATGTACTCACCATCACCTCTTAAGTCTGCTCCACCCCCTTGACCCATAGATATATCAAAATCTCCTGATTGAATATTTGCTGTAATAGCACTTCTTGTTCCTGCTTTAATTTGATCTTGCCCTGTTTCATGTTCATAATAAATAGTCACACCATCTGTATTACCAACTGTGGAATCACTTGTAGCACTTGAATCGTATTCAGTACCATGTGGTTTTCCAAATACAGCTGAATCTGCCCAAGTAGATCGAGCTAGTGAACTTGTAGTCCATACAGGTCGCTCTGGTGTTGAATCCATAAAGTTATATGTAACTGATCTATTGTTAGATGCAGCACCACTACCAGGATAAAACCATGTAACTTCACCAAATAAATTATTCAATCCAGCATAGATATGGTTTTTAGGAACGGTGTTAATATCATCATAAACATAGTCTTCAACTAAACACGCTAGAGATTCTAGTTTACCAGTATATCTAAAGAAACCATTCTCTGACATCCAGTAAGCAGAACCATCAACCTCAACAGCTGCATTTTTTCCAATCAATCCACAGTTTGTTCCAACTTGTTGAAATGAAAAAGTAAAAGGAGCCCCAACAAATCTCATAATAAATAAAGATGTATCAGTCCAAATGTAAATTGCATCCCGACCTCTTAAAGCTCCAACGATCCGTGTTCCATCGGCCAGTCTTTGTGTACCCGCAGTATTGGTTGCTGAAGGCGCATACGAAGTTGATGCATCAATTGATTCTTGATCCGACCATCTAATGTACATATCATCTTGAGTCGATGTTGTTCCAATAGTTGTTTCAGTACCAAAAAATACTAAGTGTCTATCAGGTGTAGATACTAAAGTTTGTCTAGCTGCTGTTGGTGCATTGGCAACAATTGTTGCTCTAGTAGCTGTCGCACCTGTTGCATTTGAATCCCATTCAAAAGTTGCACCATCTACGATAGTTGCAATAAGTTTATTTCCATAATTGTCCAAGGACCAAAGTCCTGGAGCTGTAATAATATCTCCTGTTTGTGATGCACCCCATTTAGTATATTCAGAAGCATCTGTTACTGTTGCTCCATCAGAGTGCGCTGCTGCTGTTGTATTATCAGACCCTCTTGTTAAACCTGATAAAGTTCCAGTACCTGTAGTATTTGTTGTATAAGCAATACGCTCGTCATTTATTAAAACTGTTCCTGAAGCAGGAAACCCTGATGAATCATCTACTACAATACTACTTGAAGCATCTGTTAGTGCTCCATCTAAAGTATTAAAAACTTCTCCAGCTACAGTACCGCCCCATAATCCTAGTCCCCAACCAGCTGCTGATGCCTCAGTAGCAGGACCAATTGTATAAAAATGTTGAACTCTTATTCCACCAGAAGTACTTGCTCCTGAACCAGATTCTGCTGATCCCATTTCAATTGTCAATGTTGTTGAAGTTGGAACTGATGTTACCATAAAATTAGTATCATCAAAATTACCAGAACTAAAATCAGAATCAGTAATAGCAGTAAAATTATCTAAACGAATGATGTCATACTGTTTAATATTATGAGCAGATGAAAAAGTTAATGTAACTGTTGCATCACTTTGTGTTGTAGTAAAAGCGTTAGTTAATGTTGTTGTAGCTTTAATAGGAGTAATGTCATAAAATGCTCCTCCTGAGTATACGTATAAAAATCTGTTTGTGCCTAATGCTGAATACTTAATACCATTTGCATTAACAAAATGGTGTATAGCAGTATTTCTTCCTGTAAGAGTATTGTCTCCTAATTGAGCCCAACCACCTACTTTTTCAGGTGAGCCATATCTAAAACGAACATAATCACCACTAACCCATTGGCCTTCGCCACCCGTTGCTGTGACTTGTTTATTGAATCCTGGTTGAAATCTTAATTTTTGTAACATAGAAAAGTTATCCTATGCCTTATGGTTTAGTCGGCCATGTTGCGTTATCACATTTTTCAACAGTATCTTTACCTGCAGGTAAATCTCTAAGATTCTGTCTGTATGTTTTCATGTCATTTGACATAGTTACATCAGATAAAGCATAGAAATCAGTTTGAGCTAATAATTGATTTCTTCTAGATCTAAGATTAGCTTGTGCTCTTCCTACAGCGCCATCAGCCCATGCTTTTTCTTCAGCATCTCTAGCTGTTTCTTCTTCAGCTGTAAACTGAACTCTGTTACCGTTTATGTTATGATATCTTGGCATAGTTTTCCTCCTTTTTTGATTTATATATCATTATTATTTGATCCCGTAAAGGCAGATATCTCCGGCGTCTATGTTGCCGCTATCAAATTTAAACTGTATTTCATCAATAGCCGAAGTTGTATTAAAATATCCGGCTATAAAATCATGATTTACATCATCACTATTTTGATATGTGCTATTTCTAGCAATAAAATGTGTAACGAAAGTTGTATCTGATGGATTGAATAAATGTAAATATCCACTAGCACTTTGGTCATTGTCTGTACCAGGACCACCAGAATTTAATCTTTGAAATGCTGTGCCTTGTGCTTGATCTCCACCACCATAATAAGACATTCCTGATTCATCATCTGCTTCAGCATGGTAAGCATAAAAAAATGTGCTTGTTATTGTTTCATTATATCCACTACCTCCAGCAGCGTTTCCTTGAAATAAAAATTTAGCTGCATCAACAGATGGATGCATATTGTTATATGTAAAGATGTATTCCTTGTAAGTATCATCCAGAACTACATCACTTGTTCCATCAACAAAAGATAAAGTACCACTACTGCTGGCTGTTAGCTTTTTAATAAAAACCATAGATCCAGGTGCCACAGAACCAAATTCTGAGACATTCCGAACGCCACGATTATTTAATTTAACAATGCTCATTAACTATCCTTTATACCGTAAAGTTTAAACGTACCGGTATCTATATTTCCTGATTGAAACTTAAATCTAAGACCAGTTATAGCACTGCTAGTATTAGCATATCCTCCTGTAAAAAAATCTTGTGCTGCATCACTGTGTCTAGCTTGTGATGATCTTGACAAATAATGTTTAACATAGGTAGTTGACGATGGTGAAAAAATATAAAGTTCACCACTAGATGCTTGGTCATTATCTGCTCCTGTTGAAGCACCTATAGATTGTTCTCCATTATCATCTGGATCATTTCCAGCTTTATATTCCATAGATCCAGATCCAGCTTCTGTATGATCTGCACCAAAAGGTGCTGAAAAAGTAGTTACATTAAAATTAGTACCATCTGTTGTAAATCTAAATTGAAGATTTTGATCGTCTGTTTGTGGATGAACATTAATGAACTTAATTAAATAAATTGGATATGTACTATCAAAAACTACATCTGATGTACCATGAATAAAACTAACAGTTGCACTTGAAGACGCTGTTACTGTTTTAATCAAAATCATAGCACCATCAATTTTTGAAACATCATCTACTGATGCAAGACTATTATTATTATACTTGACTAAGGACATTATACTACTCCATAAAGTTTGAACGTTCCGGCATCAATATTTCCACTATCCATTTTAAATTGTACTCCATCAATAGCAGAAGTTGTGTTGCAATAACCCCCTATAAACGCATCTATACTTCTATCATTTTGATGAACATAAGCTGTTCTTGCATTAAAATGTTTTACAAAAGTTGTATTACTGGGATCATATAAAGTTATAATTACATTAGCACATTGGTCGTTATCTGCACCTAAAGCTTCTGAAACATTTAAAAACCCTGTTGCTTGTGCTTGATCTTGGTCGGCATTGTATCCTACACTTGTTGAGCTATCATCTTCTTTGTGCATAGCATTAAAATATGTTGTGGTTTTTGTAGCATCATAAGCTGTGCTTCCATCTCTAAAACCCATTTGTAAAATTTGATTATCTGCTGAACAGTGTGCTTGTATTATATGTATTTGATATTCTTTATAAGTATCATCTATACCACTATCAAAAGTCACTGTAGATGAACTAGACGCTGTAGTTGTAGATATTAATATTAAACTTTTCGCACTCACTCCCGAAGGTAGTGCCGTGATTGCCGACATAGAGTTATTATTGGCGGTTTTGATTGCCATTGATTACTCCTCCGGATTTGCGTCTTTGACTGATTTTATGGATTTATGCCATTCTCCAGTTGCATCTAATTTACCAGCAGTCATATCATGATATAATTGATCTAATTGATCTACTACTGATTTATAGGAATTTCTTCTTTTAGATTTATATGAGTCATTTTCTAAATCCCAAGCATCTTGCAATGCCTTTAAACCATTTGTACAATCACTTTCACTTGGTTTAGATTTAGAACCATCATGTATAATTAAATTATCATACACTTTATTTTTGCTATCACTCCAGCCAAACCATTGACCTTCATGTAAGCTAATTAAGTAATCTTCTATATGTTTTGGTCTCATAAATTATCTCCTATGTATCTGCCAGTTTAATACAAACAATACCTGTATGTTGTGCGTTAGTGTCAGCAGAAGTATTAACACTTGAAGAACCTGCACTAAATCTTACTTTATCATTAGAAGTATCTAATATGTGTGCTATACCAGTAACAACACCAGTTGTCATAGTTGCATCACTTTCAGCTTGTGTAACATGGTCGCTAGAATAAGCTAATTCTGTCCAGTTACTTCCATTGTCTGTAGTGTGTTGTATTATAGTGCCAATATTTCTTTTATCACCACTAATACTATAAGCAGTTTG
>VTLG01013687.1_pt1 | contig 12070 bp, 15 predicted proteins | sample 4694571 | NCBI WGS metagenome assembly VTLG01 (sample SAMN12604809, study PRJNA352737) | marine metagenome | biome: ENVO:00000447; feature: ENVO:00000209|ENVO:00000569|ENVO:01000036; material: ENVO:00002151; isolation source: viral sequences binned using virsorter ... | reverse complement strand
CGCAGAAAATGTAGCACCGGCATCCAACGCACCGGCAATTGCATAGGTACTGATCTCTGATTCAAGTTGTACCTGTGCTCCACTTAACGCCGCTCGTCTTTTACTAGCAGCCCGCCCGCCTGTAGCGTTTGCAATCTGCGGCCCCTTGTCCGTGCGGTAGTTCCGAACCTCTGCGATCTTGCCCAGTCTTCCCTTGCGACTGTCAATAGGCAATTGATCCATACCGGAACGAGGAGTAAAGAAATCATCAGGCACGCCCGGACCAATTGGAACCTCATCCAGCACCGCATTCATTGCGGCTTCAGACTCTGGCATATTGATGATCAAATCTACTGCTGCCTGTCCCATCAACTGATGAGTGGCTCGTCGAGTAAGTACACCGTCTGAACGACCTTCAATCAATTCAGCAACGTGCTGTCGGAACCTGCCCTGCTTCAACTCATCGTCAGGATCCCACATGCTTCGGTAAGCCATTTCAAGTTCGGCAGAAAGATTAGACGCAGCACGATTCTGATGTTCTTCTCCCGCCCACTTACTATGCCGAGCGTTTACTTTTTCAAGCAGACTGCCTAGCCCTTTGTTGAAAGCCTTGTTGAAGTGCCCATAATCAAGCCCGCTTTTTTTGATTGCCTGACGCATCTTGTCGGCTTGGCCTGTGACAAAGCGACTTGCGTACTCAGGGTCTAACGCATCTTCATGGGATCGCATCAAGGCTTCTTGCGAGTCATACAGTTTGGCTAGGTCAAGAAGTTGATTTGTTGCTGCCGCACGAGAGTACCCACGAATATGGGCTGGAGAGGTTCCCGTCAACTTGCCTTGTTCCATCAACTCGGCAACTGAAAGATCCGTTTCGGTGGTTAGATTGACAGCATCTGTGTAGAACTCATCTGTTCGGATTTTTTCAAGTTGAACCAAATCACGAACAGTGCCGCTTAATGCACCAAGTGCCTGCCCCAATCGCTGCATTTCTCGTGCAGGTTCAAGGTCAGGTTTGACAGCATCTTGTTTGAGTTGAGGGGCGGCAGGAGCACCAGCGGTGGAGGGTCTGATTGCTGTGTCAACTGGTCGAGCCTGTATCTGAAACTGAGGTTGCTCAAGTTGCGGGGCGGTCAGTTCTGCGGATCTTTTTTGTGGTCGCTTTGCCATTAGTCGCCTCCTCCAGAGAATAGACCTTTAGACGCATCATAAACACTAACACCTGCACCGATACCTGATGAAATGCCGGACAGGATGTATGGCATCATTCCGGGCTGGCTCACAGGTGATTGAGGTCCGGGCAGATTGATTGGAGCCATTGGTGCAGGCAATGCACGGTTGAGAGCATTCTGAGCCGCTGCACGGTAGGCGGTTGCATTTCGTTGTTGTTGTCGCACATACCCCTTGAGGTTTGCTACTTCTACTTCTGTTGCTTGAGCCTCAGCCGCTTGGTATGTATTCATTGCAGCCTGAATAGATTTACCCTGAACACCACTCTCGGCTGCTGCTGCACTGGTAAATGCCATCGACGATGCTGCCTTTTGAGCACGCTGATTGATGGACTGAAGTGTTCTCATTTTTGCCATGTCAATGTTGTCTAGCACAGCACCAAACTGTCCAGAAAGAGAGTCAGCCTGTGAAGCAGCAAATCGAGCATATTGATCACTTTGGAACTCCATGAGGCGACTTTGATAATCAGTCTGTTGCTCATAGTTGTAGTGATTAATGGCCTCTTGTTGAGCAGCGTATGCCGCCTGACCTCGGGCCTGCCTGCGAGCGGCTCTACCTTGCATAATGCCGCCTGCGGTTGATGTCACACCTGCGACTATTGCCAGTGGATTACACATGGTTTAGCCTCCCGAATTCTAAAAAGGGTAGTTGATACGGTCCAACGAGTTTGCGACTAATAAACCGATAGCCGAGATATTCAATGAACCGAACATGAACTTTGTTTCGCTCGTCCACCATGTTGCCAGTAAGAGTGTATGGTCGGACAAGTTCTTTGTGAAAAGGGACACAGGTCTTCATAAAGGAGTACTTATGATTGGAAATGTCATCTGTGCCCAGCATCCACACAGCCGCCGCGTTTTCGCTGTAAGGCACACATCCGAGGAGTGCGGCTGGTTTGTCTTTGTACATCCATGTGTAACACGGCTTTGATTCCTTGAATCCCTGTTTCAATGAAGTAAATGCGTCTTTACCAAGTGCTTCAATCTCATCACGATCTGCCTGTCTCAAGTTGTTGTAGACAGCCGATACATGAGATTTTTTTGATTCAACGATTCCACTCATTGCTGTTGCTCGATCCTAGTGGTGTATTGGGCCTCAAACTCTGCTGACTGGATGTTACTAGGAAGTGCAGAAGAATTGATGATCTCAATCTTGGCATTCTGAGACTTCAAGAAAATAGGAATGCGGAATGATCCTGTTTCAGAAGGAATGCTGTCAAGCGTGGCAGTGGCTGCAAGGAATCGACCGCTGAACGGGTAGTCAATTGCTGTGCCGTCCGCCCCACCAACTTGAGGAGTAACACGAAGAGTAAACGAGGCTGTATCGTCGTATTCGAGTGTCATGTATCGCAACTGGTGGCGACCTGTCGAAATGATGTCGATCTTGCCTTCTTGCATCTGCCGCTTGAGCAAGGGTTTAGAAAACTCGTAGGTCATGGTGTAGGGCAATCCGAAGTACACAGACACACCTGCATCTACCACAGAGTTCACGACAATGGTTGTACTTCCTGCTAAATCAGTAGTATTGACATCCGTAATCGTCAGAACCTCGCCAGACTCCGTAACCAGATTGTATGTCAATGATGTATCTACTTCTACTCCCGTAATTCTAAACGTAGTAGTAGTTTCGGTCGCACTTGTTCGGTCTGCAATCAAAAAGCGTCGGTCCAGTGTGGTGACGTAAGTTGAGCCTGTGTCCTTGAGGCCGGTCTGCAAGTCCATGCGTTCCAAGAATGTCTTGCCACCCCTGTTTACCAACATAAAGAGAGATGTACCAATGAACTGGATGTTAATGATCGTAAGATCGGTAAACTCAAAGGTAAACCAAGCAGATTGCGTCTTTCCACGGCTGGTGTTGTTGTACTTGTAGACATACAGTTTAGTTGCACTCTCAGCCTGAATCACCAACAGGTTTTCGTGCGTTGATGACACTGCTCGCTTGACCGTGCCCTCGATGAACTTGGGAACCTGTTCTGTGATGTCAATCGCGTCAAACTGGATGTCAGCCGTGGTTCCGCCTTTGAAGTACTCTCGATACCCCGTGAAAGACCCACGCTTGAAGGGGAAGAACAGAGTTGCTCCAGCAGCCACGGGGGCAGAATCAGTATCGCAGTCAAAGTCCGTCACGTTAGTTACAGACACCGTAAGTGGTGACAGAATGCTTTCCCCAGCCAGCGAGAACTGCGAGCGTTCAGAGAACAACATCAAGCGGTCACTAAACGGAGTGGCTCGGTCCAACTTAGCAATCTCAGTACCACCCACGCCCACATCGATTGGGGCTGAGTCCAACAACTGCGTCACGGTAGTTCGGAAAAAGTTGAAGAAAAAGCCAACCTCAGACAGGTTCACGTTTTCGCCGCTCGTGATTACCAAACGGTTCTTGAACAACGTGATGTCTGTGATTGGCTGACCAATAAATGACGGTAGGGGATTCGTGGTGTCATTGCCGGTTGTGCGGTCCGTGAACTTGAACGAGGCCCAGTCAACTGAAGCATCTGTTCCCGCTACTGAGGGAGTCTCTCCGTTTGCCTCAGTAAACATGAAAGTCCCATCAGATTGGCGAACCAAAATGTGAGGAAGTGTTTTGAAGTCGTACGTTGTCGTTACGCCGGGACCGGGGGCTTCAACCCATTTACCTGACACCATCTTTCCTTTATCCGTGTTTACGGATGGATCTGTGTTGACGATGTCTAGTCCATCCCCGTGAAACACAACAAAGTAATCGTCAATATCTGTTTCGGGACTTCCTTCTACTTTGACTTTCATCAAGTGTGGTGCGGTAGAGGGGAGTGAAGCAAAGAAGGTGGTTTCTTCTCTAATTACCGTAACACCCGCGTTTCCAAAACTGTCTTCAATCTTGATCGAAAACTCGCCATCGCCAATAATGTGCAGCACGCCGTTTTGTGCCTGATCCAATCCGCAAGTTATGCCAGCAATAGTGTTGAGAGCATTACCACTAAATGTCAACATGCCGTCAATAGAAGCATCACCTGTGGTCATTATCTTTGCAATGTTGCCAACCTTGGGTGGCCCATCATCTACACCGCCTGTCGCTGTTACAGTTGCAGTCGCGGTGTTCCCAGCGTTAGAGCCGCTCTCCATTGTTACCGTGACGCTAATTGTGGCATCTACCGCAGAAGTATTAAAGACAAGCAATGCTTCGTGAGGAGCCGACGCTTGAAGACGAGAAAAGGGTGACGTAGTTGCAGCCATCGCTGGGGTGATTGCAGTGTTGACAATGAACGTCACATCACCAATCGTGAAGGCACGGAGGACAGCACTGGGATCTGCCAAGTCACCTTCGACGTCTCCACCATCGTTACCAATGTAAAAGTCATCACCAGCAAGGTTGTCTTGGTATACAGTTCTAGAAGCCCCCGGTGTGCCGCCTTTCAAATCGTTAACAAGGCATGTTCCAGTTACACCGTCAATGGTGATAAGAAACTCTTCATCATTGTCCCTACGCACAAAGTGTGTAAAGGCATTGGTAATGTTGAGGCTCGCGTTTGAAGCGTCTGTTATCTCAGTGACATGGTTGAGTGGAGGACGTTTGATCAACCCGCCGACAACCAAAGGCATGGCGTTGACTTGATTCTCACACTGATTCATGCCCCGATTAGAAACAGGCTGTTGCGATACACCGCCGGTTAGATCAGGGACAGAAGTAAGAATAAGTGGCATTAGATTGTGCCTCGCTGGGCATCACCCCGATTCACAATACGCAAAGTATCAAAGTTGCCAAAGATACTGTAATCAGCCGTATCCATCTCAAACTCTTTCATCAAGGCCAATGCTCGTATCTCGTCTTGTCGAGTAAAGGCGTGATGCTTTTGAGAGCCAACCATGCGGTCTTGGAAGACACGGGCTGCTTTGATGGTGATGTACCTGCGAACCGCCTCTGGCAACTCGGTAAACGGCAGGAGGTAAATCACAGTCACCGTGACATTCTTGTCAAACTCAAACGTGTTTTTGGTTTTGTTGAACAACCGAGTGCCACGCTGAGTTATGTCTCGGTTGTCGGTATTAGTTGACACCATGTCTGGCGTACCGCTACGAACCCGAGGGTCAATATCAATACGCACGACATTGGTGGGCAGAACAATTTGTTTATCTGTATCTGGCTGGAACTCAACGTCAAACTGAGTGTTGTAGTGCCAGCCCATTGTCTGCACTTCTCGATTAATTTCTAACAGGATGTTTTGTGCAATAGCAGCATCAGCATTTGTTTGCCCATCGAGCGTAGTTACGGGTGGCTCACCAATAGCACTAAGCATGGTGTTTACCGCATTAAGTTCCGTGGTCATTTGAACAGACATTGATGCTCCTTTTGCATAAGAATAGGGCCACCCATAGCAGAACTACGGGTGGCCCCAAGTGGAGAACTCAGACGAGATCAGTATACCAGATTAGGATCCGGTGTTTACCAACTCGTAGCAGGCTTCAGGACGAAGAACGCCGTGACCCATTGCGTACTTGGCAAGCATAAGCGTACCCATACGCTCCATGAAGTACTCGGACTCCATAGACAGATCCATCAACTTCACGCTACCCACGCCTTCAGTTTGGAAGACAATACCTTGAGTACCAGTGAAGTTAACGCCGGAGTAGCCGCCTGTGCCAGTGTCATCAAAGACATTGTTATTGATGGCAGCGTCACCAAAGTTTGCATCTTCCGACACACCAGACTCATCACCAGATGGCAGGTGAGTGGATTTCAGAACGCGAATGCCAGCAATCTCGACCAATTCACCGCCGGACAACGAACCGTTGCCTTCTGGGTTGAAGTCTCGGTTGATGGCATCTTTCTGCTCAGTCAGCAACTTGTAGTAGTTATCTGGACTGAGGATGCAGAACCGACCGTCGCGGGACACATTCTTGCTGTCCATCAAGTTAGCGGCTTTGAAGATACCTTCGTAAAGGTCACCACCGAGTCCTTGAGTGGAAACACCACCGTAATCACCTTGGGAGAGAATGTGAGTAGCGGTAGCAGCAGAAGTACCATCAATACTGATGACACCACCGAGGTACTTACTGTTTGCAACACCAGTATCGGTGCTTTCAGTCGTGCCAAAGCGGTCTTTGACTTTTCGTGCCCCTGCAATAACAGTACGCATAACTGCTCTGTCTGCGTGGTATGCCAACGCTCGACCGATTTCGGTGGAGTAGATGGAACGAACATCGTAGTGATTCTTCGCTTCATCAATGTCAGCAATAAAGGCTGAAGACTGAAGCACACCGTCAATCGAGATGGTCACTTCGCCGTGGTTGATGGAAGACAGGTAAGCCGCGTTATCGACCAAGACACTTTCACCGGGGGTGTGGTACTTGGCAGATGCGACACCAGTCACAGGGAATTGAGCGGTCTTGCCGCTGGTGATGGTACGCACACGGTGCAGACCCATCATCAAGTTGGTTTCCTCGAAGGTGGTCAGGACTTCCCCTGAGAACACCTTAAGGAACAGTTCATTTACGTCCGTAGCGGTTGCGGCGTTATTACCAAACCGGTTTGGACTTGTTGCGTTGTAAGCCATTGTGACTCCTTAAGTTGAACGCATTAGACAAATGACTGATTCTTTGTGTCCCTTAGTTATCCGACGCATCGGGCCAAGTTTCATCTTGAGAACCATTCAAGGATCCGGCATACCAACCTTCTGGTAACCGGACTACAGAAGACGAGAGGGACCATCCCTCACCATCCCAATAGTAGACTTTTCCACGGACATCGGGGCCGAGCCTCACGAGTCCATCACTTTCTTCCACGAATACGACGCTCGAACTCTGACATCCGACGCTTCCAAGCGTGATGCTCAGGAGGACGAGAGGCGTCTTTGGCGGTTTTGCCTGCAAGTAAGAATGGAAGAAGTACCTGAAACAAAGCAGTAAATATCGCATGCCACATTTTACCACTTCTTACATGACCAATATCGAGCGGTCAATTTACTCGGCGGTCGGCTGTCGCAGCCGTGTCTTGCTCTGAAGTTCTTACGCCGACCGGGAATGTTCTTCTTGATCTTCATGTTGGGATCACCGTATCGGATCAAGCGAACCTTACTGCCGTCCTTTGCAAGCACAGCAAACTTCTTAGATTTGCCGGGGGTTCGCTTGGGCTTGTTGTAGCCGGAGAATCTTTCGCCACGATAATTAATTGCCACGTTTTCTCCTTCTACCGGATGCGGTGATTTGCCAGTTGACACGGCCTTTGCCAGTCTTGCGACGAGCAGCGGCTCTCTTTTCTTTGATTGAAAGTCGCTTCGCTACGGCTGCTGGGCGACATGCGGGGTAGGGCCGCTTTGATCCACCCTTGGCAGACTTGCGACCACACTTCTCCCCAGTTTTTACATCACGCCAGTCCTCTTTGAACCACTTCCGAAGACCGCCTTGGTAACTCATTTCTTGGGCTTCGTATGCCCGTACCCCTGCTTACCAAGTCGAATGTGATCTTCGTAGGTCTTGGCAAACTTGGGCTTACCACCACCCTTGGGAAACATCATGTGCGGCTTGAACTTTTTCTTGTCCGCCTTGATCTTCATGTCAGACTTTTTAGCATGCTTCACGATTTACCCCCACGCCATCCACCACCTTTGGACTTGTACCATTTCGCGGCCCAAGCGTTGGCATAGGCAGATGGGTACACCTTGAACTTCTTACGGGCCAGTGATTTTGCTCGTGACCAAAGGGAAGGGTTGGTAGGAGTAGGACTTCCCTTTTTGATCTTGAGTTTTTTACGAGCCATTACTTCTTACCGCTACGTCGCTTTGCACCAACGATGATGTCGGCCTTGGTGATTTTGTTACGGGGTGGAGCAAGAGCAGCCAACTTCTTTTGTTTGGGGGTCATCTTCTTTTTCACAATCAATACCCCTTTTTAGGTTTTGGCTTTTTGACCGGGACAGGCTTCTTTGGTTTTCCGTATGCCATTACTTGGCTCCATTCTTAAGAGTGAGGCGAGAACCTGTATACCCCATAGCCACCAATGCGGTGTTCAACAAGGCAACGACTTGGACCCAAGGACCGTCCGTAGGGATGGCTCCTGATCCGATGACTGCACCGAGAGCAACTGCACAAAGCGACAGCCAGAACTCAGTTGTTTTGTATCCGGTTTTGTTTTCCATGATGATTCCTTAAAGAACTTGACTTTGGGAAAGACGGGCTTCAACAGATTTACGGTACGCAGGATCTGTCTTGTATCGAGGATCTCGCATTGCTTCTGTGACTTGAGCAAGCGATTGGAACGACTCCGATGCACCTTGATATCCAGTGTCGCCCTGCAAAAGTTGTGGTTGTGGCATCTGACCAGACGATTCCCATCGAGATTTGATGCTGTTTACGGCAAACATTACAGAGTTGCTGTTACCAGTCATAACAATCTCATTGAAGGTTTCAACATCTTCATTTGACAGGTTTTCCGCAGCCCACCCAATCATGGCGTTGTAGTTGTCTTCACCGCCGACTGAGTTGTAAACCGCCATCATCTCCATTTGAGTTTGGGCCTGCATGCCTTCAACGTAACGATCTACCATCTCACGGGGAATACCACGTTGGGCAATAGCGTCACGCGATGAATCAGACAAGTCGCCGGTTTGCTCAAACTCTTGGGTAAACGGCATCATGTCTTCTTCAGATAAAGGTACAATCTGAATCGGGCCTTCCTCATCTTCTACCCCTTCCGGTTCGGCCCGGAGTCTGGAGTATTCGGATTGGAGTGATTGGTAGGCTGCCGCAAGTGCTTCCGGCGACTCGAACTTCTCAGGGAGCCATCCGGGTCGTTCGTCGGCGTATTGTTCAACTTGGCCTTCTTGCGGGGCTTGCGGCTCACCTAGTTGTTGCTCCATTGCTGCTGCTTCGTCCTCAAGCGAGGGGTTTTCAGCGATACTGTCGGGGATGATATTTACGGATTGATGGTCACTCATTGTTCAGTATTTTCTTCTGTTGTAGTTTGTGCAGCAGAGTTAGCCAACATCTGTGGGCCTGCCTGCTGGGCCATTTGTGCCATCATCGCCTGTTGTCTTTGTTGGGCAAGTTCTTCCTCGGTACGCACCAGACCCTTACGGTCAATACCAAGCGATGCAGCACGACGGCTTAGATATTCAGGGACATTGACATATTCTTGGAGGGCTTGTGGCCCAAGCATTTGTGCAATACCTGCCAAGTATAGATCAAGACGATTCAGATCAGATCCACGCCCCAAAGCCTCGACTCCGGTGATAATGGCTGGTGAGATCATATCTGTAGGCAACTTAGGTAGTTTCTTCGATTTAGACATCTGCATCATCACACGCCGCAGCATGGGGAGTTGGAAGTCTTGAGAAAGAACGGAATAGATTCCGCCAAGTTGTTTTTCAATGGACTGGGTAACGAGCCTTACTTCTTCAGCCGTAACCCGATCCGCATTGCGTATAGTTGATTCGGTGAGGAGGAACGCATACGAAAGGCGATCTTCAATTTGTTTGAGGGCATTGAAAGCAATGCTGAAATCCGCCGCTTTCTGCGTTTGCAATACACTGACATCATTTGCCGATCCTTCTCTAATTGCACCGTTGGGTGACTCTGCAAGTGTCCGAGCACGAGTTGTGCCGTTAGGGTTTACCAAGAACAGAATTTTTGCTGCGGCTGCTGATCCCTCAACAATCGCCTTGGTAAGACCTTCAAGACTCGACAAATCGCCGTAGTACTGTTCGACATAACCACGACCATAATCTTCGCCATCAACGCGAATCATGCGAAGTGCGAGGAAGGGGGCTTCAGTCTTTTTGAACTGCTGCGTTACTTCTGGGATTGGCACGCCGCCAACTTCTTGAGTAACTTCAACCGTATCAACATCAATCGCTTCTTGCTTTGTGTACATCTCCACATTCTCTTGCGAAGCGTCCATACCCGCCATGACCTTTTCACGAATAGCCGGAGGCAACATAGTGGGGTGAATTGTTTCTTTGAGAATGATGCAACGTGCATACCCCTGTGGACACCGTTTCACTACAAAGCGATCAAGGCGGCAGACGCGAACTGGCAAATCCTCGGGCATGTAAATCAAAACATTGCCTGTAACAATCAAGTGCTTCAACGCCTCAAACAAGGAGACTCGCATATTGCTTGACTCAATTTCCTTGCTGATGGATCGCTCAATCTGGGAGAGAGAGTCTTCAACCTCAGAGCGTATCTTTGGATCAATGCCCTCAAGTTTTCTCTCCTCAGCCTCATCGAGTACTAGTCGGAAAAAGGGTGCGTTGGGAGGGAGTAGAGAAAGGAGAAGGGCAGAGGCCAAGTTGTTCACACCCCTCGCACCAACAGATTGATACGGGGTCGTAAACTTAGTTGCAGAATTGTTGCCTTCATCAGGCAGTAGGGTCGGGATGGTTAAGCGTGACGAGTCACGACCGCGATCCAAGTAAGAATATCGGGTTGCCGCCAGTCGCTCATACTGTGCTTTTGTCGTGCCGGAGGAGTACATCAGTATTGTCTCTTCGGAATTGTCATCATGGATCTACCGCCCATCATGCCCTTACGCCGTACCTGTGCTTGGTTTTTAGGTCGATTGCGAACCATGTTTTCCATTGCTGCCAGAACTGGGACACCCATCAAGTCGATTTGCTCGGGGGGTGGGGGAGGAGCAATCGGAGTTAATGGGGTAGGGGTAAATAGATTTCTGCTTCCGCCGCCGCCTACACACATAGGTTACTCCTTTTTAAGGATGTTCTCATTTTGATCCAAGAACAGTTGGTTGATGAAGCGAACCACACTCCGTTGACCGGAGGCAAACCAAACCTGCTTTTCATCCCAAGTAAGGTCTGCGGATCGTTCAGGAAAACATTCGTTAAGTCGAGTCACAATGGCCTCTGGGATGTTGGGCCAGTTTTGTGACTGAAATTCTGACGGTACTTCGTTGTCGTTCATTCCGTAGAGGTGTCCTTATTAGTGCCCATAGAGTAGGCGTACAGGAGGATGGAGTAGTTAATCAGGTCAGTAATGGTATCTTCAAGTTTTTCGTCCTCCACCTTGAAGGTTCCGGTCTGACAGAAGGTGATGAGCCTGCTGACTTTATCGGTCATACGGACCAGAAAGCCCTGCTCTGTTGTGGTGATTCCTAACTTTTCTACCCTTGTGAAGTTGAGAAATGGATCTTCTTGGTTGTCCCCGCCGCTATAGTCATGGTTTTTGCGTTCCATAAGCCGTCTGGCCTTGTTACAGACCTCAGAATGGAGTTGCAGTAGTTCAGTACGGTTTACGGTTGCCATAGGATTGGTTCTCCAGTTCGCTCATTGTACTCGCCGGGACGGAGAATCCGAGCCATGCGAGCCTGAAGGAGAGCGTAATCCTCTGTCTCGCCAGCGTTTAGGTATGCGTCACGGACTGTTTCCCACGAGGAGCCGTGCTCTTTGAGCAGGCGTTCAGCCGTCTTGGGGCCAATACCGGGACAGCCTTTGTAGCCATCCACCAGATCCCCCATCAGGGTTTGCTTGTAGAAGTTGAAATCTGCTTCTTTACCATCCACCCATATTTCGCCCTCTTCTGGTCTCATTGGGTTGTAATGGTTTCCCGCGATGGTCCGCAAGTCTTTGTCGATGGTCACAATTGTTGAACTGACATACGAGTCAGACAGCAGGCCAAGGACATCATCGGCCTCCAGATTGTCCCAGCAAACACACTCGTAGACATCTTCACAGAACTCACGGAGTTCGTAGTAAATGACTGGCTTACGCTTTTTCTTGCGGTGCTTCTTGTAGTCAGGAGACAGGTTCTTGCGGAAGTTGTTGCCCACATCGCTAAGAGCAATGATCATGTTGTCGGCTTTGAGTGTCGCTTTGAGTGCTGCGAGGTTGGCGTTGAGTTTGCCCCGTGCCACCTTCATGTCGGCATGGAGAGTCCAGA
>VTLG01011932.1_pt1 | contig 12071 bp, 24 predicted proteins | sample 4694571 | NCBI WGS metagenome assembly VTLG01 (sample SAMN12604809, study PRJNA352737) | marine metagenome | biome: ENVO:00000447; feature: ENVO:00000209|ENVO:00000569|ENVO:01000036; material: ENVO:00002151; isolation source: viral sequences binned using virsorter ... | reverse complement strand
TACGAAAAACGGAGATTCTTCTGGAGCTAAGTCTGCGACCCTATCACTAAAATCATACAGTCTTCTTGATGGTATAGTACTATCAATGACCGCACCAGGAGTTCCGAATTTCACTTGTCCACTATTATAAGTAGCCATTTATTTCTCCTTTAGTTTATAATTTACAATACGTTTGTCCGACTACCAGCTTTAGTAATTGCATCCCACATTGAATCTTTGTCATCTTTTTTTACAGGCTGTTGTCCATTAAGAACACCTGCTTGCTGCGGAACAGCTTGATTTTGACGAATTGCATCAAGTGGATTTTCATTATTTTGTCCGCTTTCAGTCGGCTTTTGAGTTACAGATTGCCACATATTAATAGCACCATCAATACCATATTCGGCTGGATTCTTACTTGCAAATTCAACAAAAGATTGTATTTGCTCTTGGTTTAATCCTCTATTAGTAAGTTCAGTTTGAAGCTTAGTCATACCAACTTCTCTTTGAACTGCACCAACTTGTTCACCTACTTGGCTTTGAACTGCTTGATTAATTGTGTCTTGTAACTCTTGTTGTCGAAATTGATACGACTTAGACGATGGGTCATTATAGGCTTCCCAAGGGTCAAACTCATCCTTAGATAATTCAATACGAGCTTCTTTTTGTGCTGGCTGACCACCTTGAACCATACCACTAATAGTTTGCACTATATCAGGTCGTGATTCCAACATTTGTCCAATTTGTTCATATTGCTTTAACTTTTGGTTTTCAGCATGTAGTTTATCTTTTTCTGATTGAAAATACTTGGCCTGCGATTCCCAATCACCTCCAGATTCTTGCTGCTGAGTTGCTTCATCTTGCCCTACATTATCAGTAACTTGACCTTCTTCAAGATTGTTATTTTCTAATGCGTTATCCATTTACTCTCCTTTTTTTTGCAATCTCTCTAGCTTTTCTTGAGACTGGCTACGTAAACGTAACTTCTCTGCTTCGAGTTTAACTGCGTTAGTTAATTTTCCAACGGCCATCTTATTAGCTGCCTTGGAATCTAGTTCTTGTGATTTCATCTCACCTTTGAATTTCTCAACTTCTGTACGTTTCCTTGCTGAGATTGACTCTCTATGAGCTGTTTGTAAATCACCTTGTAAATTCTTAACTGCTTCTTGAGCTTGTTGTAATTGTTGTTGTAATTGTTGTACAATATCCATTCTTTGCAATACACCTTCTTTGTCAAATATATCGGTTTTCATTAAAGCCTCAGTTCTATCAATAAGTCCTGCTTGATATGCTTCCATATAAATTGACCATTCTCCCCATCTATTTGAAGGCATTGTTGAATTTCCAATAACATTTATATCATATTGTCCAATGGTTAAGTCATTAATCATCTCTCCAATTGCCTGAGATTTGTCATTATAGTGATTAACCATATATTCGCTCATATCATTATTTGGTTGTACAACTCTAAATACTTTTTGATATGTATAATGCTCTTTTGCTAAATTATATATAACTTGTCCTAATCTCCTAAGAGAACCCTCAATATCTCTTAATTTTGATTTACTTCTTCTTTGTCCAAAATCCTCAAGCATCATTGTAGCTGAAGATGTTTTTGGAGCAACCTCTGTATTTCCTTGCATCATTTCAAATATCCCCATATTTAAATCCATATATTTTTCAATAAGTTGGGGTAATTGCATTACTGAATTAGATAATGGTTGAGGAGATGGAAAATGAGGTTCCCCAAAAGATGGGTCATATTCTATTGTTGCATTTGGATTTGCCCAATCTCTTTCTAATTCTTCTATATCATCAACACTTCCTTGAGGTATTAATAACTTTAACCCCGAAGATGCTTGTGCATGAGATGTAATTAAAGACATAGTTTTATTTAAAAATCTTTGAAAATCCTTATTTTTTCTAACATCACTCATAGGATACGGAGTATTAGTCCAAATATTAGGAACTGGCACAATTGGATATTTATCAGTATTTAATATATATTCATATAAAACTATTTGCCCAAGAGTGCAAACTAACTTAATTCTTGTTTGCTGAACCTCAACTACATCAAGAAGTCCTTTTTCTAAAGCTTCTGCCATTTTTGGGTCAGCAATAAATTTTTCCATATTCTCTACATCAAGTATTCTTTCTTGACCACTTTCTAAAGATACCATTCTATAATATGGAACTTTAACTTTTGAAAAATGTTCAATCAATTGATACTTCTCGGAACCTTCTCCTCTATCAAAATCTTTTATATAATCAGGAGTAAAACTTCCTTTAGTTCTTTTATTTAATGGGTCTGGATATGTATCATCTTCATTATAACCCTCAATTAAATCAATCATTAATTTACCATCTTCTTGTTCTTCAGATAATTGAGGATATAAATCTAGCAATTGAAACTTTGTAAAAATAGTAGATAACATCATGCCTGTGGCATCATCAAAATATCTACTTCTTGCATTTGGGTCAACCACAACTCTAAATGGGTCAACATATGTAAATTTAACTTCACCCCTACCATAATCAGCTTCTCTATCTACATATGCATAAAAATATCCAAGTCCTGTAACAGCATAATCATGTATCGTTTGCTTAAATATTTCATTACCATCTGATATATTCCACACATATTCAAGTAATGTTTTCCATACATTTGCTAAATCACTATCAGAATCTTCTCTTGGGGTTGCTGAAAATTTAGGAGGCTTTGAGGTTATAATTGCTTTAAATTGTTCTATAGCAGAATAAAGCCTATCTAATGGTATACTTGACTGATTTCTTGAATCAAGTTCGTTCATTTCAGATTCACTAAAATGATTTCCTAAATAAAAATCAATATCTTCACGAGCATGGTCTTCCCACTCTTTTCTTGCATCAGACCAACGTCTCCATAATTCTTTTGTATATTCTGCTCTTTTATCAGTTTCTATCATAACATGTAATATAAGACAAAATTATCATAATAATCAAGTACGTGCTCCTGTAATCCAATTGTATCTTTTTCTTGGCTTTTCCCACTCATTTTTTCTGTTTTTAATTCTCTTAATTTTTCCAGCCTTTTTATTGCCTCTTGCATACTGAGTTGATAGCCAGAAAGCATCAATAGTATCATCATGAGTACCTTTTGGAAAATCAAGCAATTCTCCAATAAATTCATGCATATTCTTTTTTAGGTGCACTGCCCCCGCTTTGAACATCGGTTGCAACCCTTCAAACAACCTGTCTTTCTTTTTTTGGTTGCCATATCCTTTAATGCCTTGTTCAATCCCAGGCAAGAATTTACCTTCTCTTTTACTTTTTTTATGAACATAATCCCTCAACATTTCTTGGTATGATATAGTTTCGATATTAATTCTTTTTATTGGGTCGTATCGTTCAGCGATTTTAAATATTTCATCTGCACAGTCCATGGGCAACACTCTTTGTCTCCAATACTCAATAATATAATAATCAAACTCAGAGGTAACACCAATGACCATAATAACACTATAATCATTCCTAACACTAAGCGTTGAAGCAGGGTCAACCCCAATGTAAATATTGACATACTCTTTCCTCCCATCATCTAAATTTAAATACCAAGAATTTGTTCCTTGGTCAAATTTTAAGTTACCTTTGTAAAAATTATCTGTTATATCCTCTTCACTGAAGATTTGGTCTTCAGGAGACTTAGCTTGATTCATATATTCTTGATAAAATTTAGATGGAGTTCCAGAATCTATATAAAATTGCTTTCTTTCTTCTAATTTTTTTATAGGCCAACGTGATGGCCACAAAGGATTACCATCATCAAGTATTGCTTTATATGTAACCAAGTCCCATGAATACTCCTCTCCATTATTCATTGCATCGCTATGATTTCTAACAAGTCCATTTAAAAATGAATCATAATGAACAATTGTTCCATTACACCACAAAGACCCCCCCTTATCAAAATCAATAGCTGGATATACTGCTGCTGTTACCCAATTCTTAATATGCATCCTAGCTTCAGGAGTTTTGGTATTCAACTCTGATTCAAAGTCATCAAGTATAATTCCAGTATATCTTGTTGATAATTGTTTTTTACCACGCAGCCTTTGTGCTGCACCTTTGGCAATCATTCTACAATTATTTTTCAACACAATTTCGGTCTTTGTCCACTTATCACCCTGCAAATCTCCAAAATAATAATGAATTGCAGGATTTTCATATATATGATTTGAAATCCAATTAAGATTATCAATTGCTTGGTCTTGAGCTTCGCCTACCCACGCAATGAACTCAGGTTCGTCTTTTTTAGCAAATAAGAATCTATGTAAAACTGCTGTTGCGGCCAAAGTCGATTTTGCATGGTCTCTTGGGAGAACAAGTGCCAATTGTTGCAAATCCCTATCTAAAAGTTTTTTACCTACTACGTTGTGAAATTCTGGAGTAGCAGATGCTAAAAAATCTTGAGGAGAAAATAATTTTCCAAAAACGATAAGGTCTTTAAATGCCATTTCAAGAATCTTTTCATTTTGAGATATATTTCCATTAAGATTTAAATTTGCCATTATGGTATTTGCTTAATTAGGTTATTATTTAAGCGAACAACACCCTCTGGAGGGTCAGTCCCCTCAAACGTTATTTTTAAATTTGCATAGTTATTTTTACTTGGAAGTATAGAAGAACCTAAATCTATATCTACAGCCCCAGCATCTTTCTTTCTAAAGATACCTCCACCACTCTTTGACTCTCTTTTCCCAAAATTATTAAGTTTTACCTTTAAATCCATGGTTAATTCTTTAATTTTGATTGAACTTTGTGGTGCCAACGTTGCCAATGGAACCATAACATCTTTTCCATTAATAACCATTTTCATACATTTAGGAGTTCCATCTTCATTTACATATTTGCTTAATGCTTCAATATGTTGATTCTCTGCTAAAGCTTGAGCTTGCACAACAGCATCATATAAGCCTTTAGTTAGATGGTCTAAATAATTACCTTTTTTAACTTGTTGGTGTGCTGCCACCTGCTGGTGCATCCTTAGTTTTACCTATAGAACTATTTAGCATATCAAGAACTTTCATTAAACCTTCAGGCTTTTCTTGTTTTCCTTTTACAGATATGCTATACTTAGCAGATGTGTCTGAACTTCTATTACTTTCAGAATGATGAGATACTTTACCTTCAAATGATGCCTTCCAACATGCAAATCCACAAGATGCATTTACCGTTGCACTTGTATCTGTTGATGATTTTGTTGAACTTTGAGTAGATACTTCCATGTTAAACTCAACATCAATGCTATCCACACATAAACTTGGAACATTGATTATCGATAATAATGGAACATCTAAAACTACATTCTTTGAACCATCTTCATAATTAAATGTTACTGATTTAGTATTTCCTTTATCATCCATACCAACTTCAGTAATAAACTGAGCAGTTGTTGATGCTAAAGATTTTTGTCCTTCAGCTGCAGCAAGCAATGGAGCTGCTATTAGATTTTCGATTGGTAAACCAGTAAACTGATTTGCTATTGTATTTGCCATTTATTCCTCTTGTTTTTTATTAAAATTTGCCATTAAAAGCCAAGAAAGCGCTTTAAATATCTAAGGGGTTTCCCTGAATAATCAAGCTCAGCTTTAATATCAGGTCTTGTTTCAGCTGTAACGGTATCAGCAAAAGATGGATTCATTCTTAATTCTTTCAATAAATTTGAAAGCATTGCTGACTGACCTTCTTTATCATCTGTATAATCAGGATACCCTTGTCTAAATATCTCTCTAGGTTCTCCACCTTTTGTAAGACCTTCATATAATGCATTCATATTCAATCCAAAAGGAGATAACCCTCTTCTTGTTTCCTGTATAGTGCTAGGGTCGATTTGATTTAAAGTATCTAAAACCATTAAAGTATCAATTGAATCATGTGCTTTTGGTTTCTCTTCTTCAAAAAATGAAGACATATCATGTCTCTCTTTATTGCTTTTACTCCAATTTTTTAACCAATCTAAAATTCCTGCCATATCTACTCCCTTGTAGTATTTGCTTATTTATCCAACTGTTTTAGCAGAATATCCAAAACTTTAGCTGCATTTTTATTACCAAATTGTTTTTGAAAAATTGAATATATTTCATCAGCACGTTCAGGTACTGATAAGCCTATATTATCATATTCATCAGCTAATTCTTTAAATTCTGAAAACTTTCCTTTTCCATATTTACCCCAAAATGGATTTTTTCCGCCCATAATCTCTGAATCATACCAACCCTCTTCTTTAGGAGTCCCCTTTGTAGTTTTTCCAACTATACCCCTTCTAATTGGTTGCGATGGAATCATCTTACCGCCTTTAATTTTACCCTTCATTGCAAGAACTAATTGTCTTAATCCTTTACCTACTCCTCCACCTCCCATTGTTCCCATAACAAGACCTTGAATAGTATTTTCTAATTCTGGTGGCAATTCCCCTATTCGATTAGATTGAGCTTCTTCCCAAGCATTAGTCACATTATCAATTAATTGACTTAATATATTTTCTTCTTCCATTCTACTCCCTTATTTCAAAATGAGGAAAATCATCAAATTTATTATCATCCACCTCAAAGTTCATATTCCAATCACCACCCCAACGTAATTTAATTCCCATAGACCTTGCTATACCGAGAACAAAGCCAGCAAATAAATGAAAGCGCTCCCTATCAGCCCAATCAATGGGATAAGGAGCAACATCGACAGCACGAGAAGGGTTATGATTATGTCTACCATTTGGGTACTTAACTTTTGTTTTTCCTTCTTCAAATAACTTATTTTGTCTTTCTTCATTTCTTTGTCCTTCCAATACACTACAATCAACATATTTTATCACTTCATTGAATACCTTTTGCAATCTTTCATCACATGTAGCCAATCTCTCTCTCGAACTTCTGCCAAATTTAGCCATATATACTTGCACTCCAATAATTAGCCACAAACGGAGATGAGTTGCTATAACTATGAGTATAGTGAGATAGAGAGGATTGCACGGAACTTCCATCTGTGGCTATATATTTATAAATTATTTTCATTATGCTTTTCCTGCCTTATTATCTTGGTCGATAATATACGTTAAATTATCTTTTAAATCAAATTGACAACTACAGAAAGGACACATCCATCCTTCAACCTTACCTCCATCAATCAAGGCAACTCTTTTTGTAAACTTATCATTGTAATATAAATCCTCTTCACACGCAGGGCATAAATCAAACATCAACTCCTTACGACTTTTTTTCTCCTGCTGCGACAAGTTTTGTTTCTTTTCCATTTAAATTCTCCAATTGTTCGGGTGTAAATCCTTGAAACACTGCCAATTGCTCTTTTTTAGTATCAGTTTCAAATAAACCAGATATTTTGGACAATGCTTCCAGTGAACGCAGTCTATCAGAATCTCTTTCAGATACATCTGCAATGTCTTTATACTTTTCGATAATCCATTTTGGCGTCACACCTTCATCATCGAGAATTTTTTTGATTTCTTCCTTGACCATTGTTCTAATTTCTTCCTTATTTAGTAATGTACTTGTCTTTTCGGCAATATATTTTTTATCCTTTGCCCTCGGATATGCTTTCCTATAAGCAGAAATGACGTCATTTCCCTCTGCTACGTACCTTGCAAACAAAAACTCCCTAGATTTGAGCTTCCTATCTTGTCTATAGTCCTTTTTGGAGTCGTTATTGCCTGAAAAATGATAAATATTCTCAGCAATACCTTGCTCACCCAATATCTTATGAGATTTTTGTTCAACAATATATGAACCACACACGGTTCTAACGTAAGTTCTTGGCTTTTTGTATTTTGGATGGGCAATCAGTGATTTTTTCAATATTTCAACAACATAGCCATCATCGGTTGTTACCCAATCACCTTCATTGCCTTCCCTCCAACCACAAGCAATAACACCCTCAGGGTTGAAAGCCTTAAATTCTTCAATATCATCAAATAAATAATGTTCTTTGTTTTTTATTCTTTTCAAATCCATGAACTAATTTATGAAAAAAATATATAAAATCCAAAATCAAGCCCCTGTTTATATACTTGTTTATATACTTGTTTATATACTTGTTTATATACTTGTTTATATATACTAGTATACTATACAGGTTAAAAAAAAAGAAAAAACAATAAAAAGAAAACAAAAGTTAAAAGGAAAATCCCAAAAATAGGTTCAGAATGGGTGTGAGTGTTTTATATGCCTCCCCCCACCCCCAATCGAACTCGCTAACCCCTTCGATTAGGTTGAAAATTACATTAAAATCCAAATCATTTATAAAAAATAACAATTAACAAGTTTTTAAAAAGAAATGAATATAAACAAAAAAGCCCCACTAAATAAGTGAGGCTTCTATTGCTTACACAATCGGCGAGATATTAACAACTAATCATTTTATTATGTATGTATTGTTTAGACTTAACTCCATATACATATTTATTTGTAACTCTTAATAACTTGCCGTTACTATCCCATAATAATATACTAAATACATCTTCATTGCTTTGTTTTAAGTGCCTATAACTTGACATAATTATTGCATATGCTTTCGGCAATGTTAAACAAGAATGATTGATTGTTTTATGTGGTAAGCTTATTTTTATTTTATACATCGTTAAAACTCCTTTTATTTGGTTAAGGTATCATTACAAGCATTTACAAATGTTTGCTTGTTAAAACGTGGATTTAGTTGTTTAAATACTATTGATAATTCATTAATTAATTTAGTTTTATTAACTAATTGTAGATTGTTAAATAATCGCTTTTTGCCTTCATCATTATATTTACTATCATATAAATATAACTCATTTATTACATTTGCAATTTGTTTAAAATGTTTACGTGTCATTTTATTTACTCCTCTCTTTTAATTCTTTTAAAAAAGTCATGTCTTGTTTATGTTTTTTCATTAATTTTATTGCGTCATCATATGACATATTTTTATCTTTTATCAAGTGATATAATAATCTAATACCTTTTAATTCTATTGTGTAGTTACTCATTGTTTTAACTCCTTAATTAATTAATAATAACAATATTAAGTATAATAAACATATATATACAAGTATTATTATTATTTTTATATTGTTTTATATTAACTATTATATTTAAATTAATAAGTCGCTTGGCGATAGCTTTTTGAAATAATAACCTAAAAAAAGGAGAATTTTCTTATGTCAAAAGGAAAATCAGTAACTAAAAACAATGCAACAAAACAACACATGACACAAGAAGAACTTGCTCAACTTATGGGATTACAAGTTCCAAAGAAAACAAGTGCAATGAAAACACACAACCATTCTTTGAAGAAAGTAATTACCGATAGAGTCAACGAAGTAATACACGAAACTTTATGCAAAGAGTTTAGTAAGTATTATTACGAGATTGGCGAAACAATAGTTCAACACACAAAAAAAAGTGGCGAAGTATTAGCAAGTAAAGTGCAAGGTTATAAATTAGTGTTACCAAAGAAAGGTTGCAAACTTGCAAATGGTAAAGTGCAAGATGGTTTTCAAATAGGAAATCCAACTTTATACTGTCAAGGATTGCAAACACAAGATACACTTTACGTTATTAAGAATGGCGAAACAATATTTTTCAATGATGTAAAGTAACAAAGTAACACTAATAAAGCAATACAATAAACCCTATTCAATTAATTTTGTTTAGGGTTTTTTGTTTTATATCAATAATAATCATGGAGGCAATTATGCAATTAGATTTACAAGTAAATAAAAATGATTATAAAATCAGTAAAGTAGTAAAGTATGATGGTTCAATTAGTTTTACACTAACACCAAAGAAAAGGAATTGCAAAGGTTGTGGAAAGAGCTTTGAATCAAATGGAACTGAATTCATTTGTTGGAACACTAAAGATGGATATTCTGTAAGTGGGTGGTTTTGTAAACGACACTTATCACAGGCAAGAAAATTAATAAAAGAAACAAGATAAACAAGTGAGAGGTGTCGGAATAACAGTAATTATAAGCCAAGAAGATTGCTTGTAGCCTTTCACAGAATTAAAGAAAAGGAAAAGAAAAGGAAAAGGAGGCTGTATGAAGAAAGTGCAAGATATAATCAATGCAATGACTGCTGAAGAGCTTGACAAAGCATTGCTTAAAAGAAAAGAATACAGAAAAGAAAAATATCCAATCATTCATTTGACTGATAATAAAGAAGTGAGTTACAGAGTTGTTGAAAATGAAGTTGGGGAAGTCAATGGAAAAGGATATTACTTACAGTTTAAATGGTGGCAAGACGAAGAATGGATTGATGTAACTGATTTAAGTGAACTGAAAGTATGGGAATACAATGAACTTGTAGATAAGTTAAACAAGCATTATCCTGATTATCCAATTGAATATCTTGAAGGGAGGTTTGTGTAATGACAAAGAAATACAGATTAATATATTCAGTTTGGTTTGATAATAAAAATAGAATATATGATACTGATGATAGATTGATAATGATTTATGAAGGATATGATAAAGAAAAAGCAGCAGATATAGAGTGTAAATACAATGCTATAAAAGAAATATCAAGAGAATACCTTGAAGGGAGGTTTGTGTAATGAAATTACCAGAACATATAACAGAAGAAAAAGTATCAAAACTATATAATGCTATTGATTATAAAAAAGCATTTGATAATATCAGATACTTAGCTGATTTGGAATGGAATGGTAGCATAACAATAACAGATTTTAGAGATAATGTGAATGAAGTAATAACAGTAATAAGCGAAAAGGAGAGCAAATGACAATATCAGATGTATACAAAGAATATGTAAGAGATGGAATGAATAAAGATAAAGCAGCAGGAATATGTCTTGGAATAATATCAGGTGGACTAATTGATGCAACTGATGATGAAACATATTCAAGACTAAAACAAGAGTTTATTAACAAACAGGAGGTATAAATGAAACCAATAGAAATAAATGAAGACTGTAGGTTTTTAGAGGATTTACAGAACAATCAACAAATGGCTATGTACAACTTAATAACATCAAAAAGTGCTGTTAAGTTATACACAAAAGGAATTAAACCAAACAGACATTGGAGAATAACAGATGTAAAGAAATACTTTGGTATGAATGGCAATGCTGAAGTATTGCACGACAAATTAGTAACACTTTATGATGTATTAACCAACAAAGGAGAATAAAATGATGTTAACAGAAATAGAAAAACAAATAAATCTGGTTGAAGATTTAAGAGAGTTACAACAAATACAAAGTATGGTAAAAGACAGAAAAAGAGCCATTGGTAACAGGCTCAAATATACCTTATCTGTTGGAGATGAAGTTCAGGTATCAAATGGAAGCACAATAGATAACGGCACAGTAACAAAAATCAATAGAACAAGAGCAGTCGTTAATATGAGAGGTGGTAGTTGGAACGTACCATTCTCAATGATAACACAAATAGGAGACAGTAATGGATAAAGAATATTTATTTCATTGTAGAGGCTGTAAAAAGCCTGATAAGGAGTATCCAATGCGTTTTGATGACTATGAATATGGAGAGCCTGTTTATAATACACCAAAAACATCAGAACATATGTGGGCAAGAGCAGATGCTTATGGGATATACACAGGTTTATATTGTGATAAATGTTATGATGACCCACATAAATACACATACAGAAAAGATAGATACCACGACCCAGCTTATGCTGGAGAAAGGATGGAACCAGATGAGTAAGAAAATAAAGAAATACAACGAAGAAAGAGGAACTTGGCAGTCATATGATGCCTGTCCAAGATGCAACAGTGCAATGATAACATTTCCTGCGCTATCAAGAAGGGATAACAAAACAGATATATGTTCCGATTGTGGAACTGCTGAAGCTATGGAGGATTACACACAGCAACCATATGATGGAAAAGTATATTGGGAGGTAAAATGACTGAAAAATATGAGTGTTATCAATGTGGAGAGATATTAACAGAAACATATTGGAGATGTTATTATGTAGGAGAAGATGATGATAATATAGTATGTGGAAATGGAGACTGTTGGGCTATGTGGATACAAGAAAACATGGAAGAATGTACAATAACAGAGGAGGAGTAATG
>VTLG01007336.1_pt1 | contig 12071 bp, 14 predicted proteins | sample 4694571 | NCBI WGS metagenome assembly VTLG01 (sample SAMN12604809, study PRJNA352737) | marine metagenome | biome: ENVO:00000447; feature: ENVO:00000209|ENVO:00000569|ENVO:01000036; material: ENVO:00002151; isolation source: viral sequences binned using virsorter ... | reverse complement strand
TTGGAGGAACATGGGCATCTAATGATGTTGGTGTTCATACCATTAGAAATGTAGGTATCAACACTACATCTGCTAAGTCTGATTATGCATTATGGGTTGGTGGTAAGATGGGTGTCGAGGGAGACCTCGAATATGATGAAGCAACTGCACGTAACTGGAATATTACTGGTGTTGCTACTGCTGCTAAACTTCATGTTGGTGCAGGAACTACTTGGCCTGAAGATTTAGTCGTTAATGGTGATACAAGAATACTTGGTATTTTAACTGTTGGTAGTTCTTCTATTGTTATTGACGGTTCTACTGAAGAGATTAGAATTGGTGGTGAAGATAAGATTAGAATTACTAATTCTAAACTTGAAATTGGTGCTGGTGTAACTATTAGTGCAAGTGCATCTGGTATTAACTCTGCTCCTAATGTTTTATATGTTGCTAAAGATGGTGATGATAAGAGTAACGGAACGTCAATTGATAATGCATTTTTAACTATTAAAGCTGCTGTAGGTGCTGCACAATCAGGTACTACAGTTAAAATTCTTTCAGGAAGATATGAGGAGAATAACCCAATCTCAGTCCCTGCTTTTGTTTCGGTTGTAGGTGATGATCAAAGAACGGTTACAGTACTTCCAAGCAATGAGAGGAGCGATTTATTCCATGTAAGAAAGGGAACTAAATTAGCAAGTATGACTTTTAGTGGGCACCTTGCTCCTGCAGCTGCAGTTTCTTTCCCTACAGGTGATGATATTGCAGAAAATGTAGGTGGTGGTAAGTGGAAAGGTCCTTATATCCAAAACTGTACTAGTGATACTACGACAGGAACAGGGTTGTATATTGATGGAGATCAAGCAAGATCATTGAAAGCAATGAACGTTGATGGATTCACTCAATATAATCAAGGTGGTGTTGGGGTTGCTATTACTAATGGAGGATTTGCTCAATTAGTTTCTCTATTTACTATTTGCTGTAATGAGGCAGTTACTGCAGATAAAGGTGGACAAGCAGATATTGCTAATAGTAACTGTAGTTTTGGTACTTATGGTTTAGTTTCTCGTGGAGTAAGTGATCTTCAATATTCTGGTATTGTTACAACAACATCTGCAGTTTCTCAAGCACAAGTAGCAGTTAATGTAAATACCAATCCTGTGGCAATGAATGGTTTTGTTTATGATCATCTTTCAGGTATTGCTACTGCAACAACTGCTGTTCCTCATGGATTTAGTGTAGGAATGGGAGTTACTCTTGCTAATATTAATATGAGTTGTGCTTATGGTAATAAGACATATCCATATCAAAAACCATTTGTATTTGATGTAGAAGCAGTACCAGATGATAGAAGGTTTGTTGTAAATATTGGTGTTTCTACCGTAGCACATACTTATGCTAATGGTGGTACTGCAAAGATTGATGTAGATAGACCCTATGATGGGCAATTAGTTTATTTTGATACTTTATATAAAACAGTTGAGAAGATAGCTGTAGGATCTGGTGGAACTGGATATACTGCTACTCCCACAGTTACTGTTGCTGCTCCTACCGGACCTAGTGGAGAAACTGCTACAGCATTTGCTACTCTTGAAGGAGATAGTATTTCATCCATAACCATTATTAGTAGTGGTAGTCAGTACACTGGTACTCCAAATGTAACAATTGGAGCTCCTCAGGAGGGATCTAATACTGCAACTGCTACCGCAAGTATGGAAGATCTTTATTATACAATAAATAGTTCGACACCTGTATCTTCAGGTATTTCTACATTAACACTTGCTACTAATTTACTTAATACTGTAGGAGTTGGTTCTACAGCATTCTTCTCACAAGGAAGTCGTATTGTTGCTAGTTCTCATACATTTGAATATGTTGGTGCTGGTAATTTAATTGTTACTGCTACTCCAAAACGGGGTGGCGTTACTAACCAACTAAATGAAGTTGTTACTGAATCAGGTGGAAAGGTCCTCTATACCAGTACAGACCAAGCAGGTAACTTTAGAATAGGTGATGATTTACAGATCAACCAAGAAACTGGTACAATTAGTGGAAGATCCTTTAGTAAGAGTTTATTCTCAGAAATGACACCCTTTATCTTAGCACTTAGTTAGAATGGCATTAGCACTTAATAGATTTAAAACATATACAAAAGAATTGACTACATCAGACCAGACGGTGTATACTGCACCTACTGGATATACTGGCATAGTTTTATATGCTCATGTGACTAATTATGCTGCATCAGCATCTACAATTACTATGTCACATGTAAGAAGTTCTACTACTACCGAGATAATTAAAGGGGCTAGTGTTCCTGTTGCCGATGCTTATATTCCTTTAGATGGAAAATTGGTTTTAGAAACCAGTGATTATATTGTAGCTAAAGCAGGAGATAATAGTTCATTAAAAGTTATTATTTCAGTATTGGAGACTGCAAATGCCTAGACTTCTAAGTGAGATTAATGGTTCTGGGCAAGTTGGTATTGCTAGTGATAGTATTAAGCTTGGAAATATGAAAGAGTTAAACTTTGAAAGTAATAGAGTTAGATTAAGTGCAGTGGGAATAGCAACTGTAACATCCGATCCTTTAACTATTGTAGGGTTATGAAAAACTTTAATTCTTTTATAGAAGAAGCAGCATCAAAAAGATGTCCAGATGGTGAGTATTGGTGCTATACTGACAAGAAATGTAAAAAGATTCCACGTGGATACCATATAGGTAGAGGTGGATATCTAGCACACGATCACGGGCATAAAAATGGTAATGGTAATGGCAACGGTAATGGGTCCCATAACGGTAATGGAAGTGGTAATGGCAATGGTGGCTCCTCCAATTCTTCTAGCGGTGGTAATGGCGGTGGTAATGGCGGTGGAAATGGTGGAGGCGGCGGAAACGGCGGATGATAAATAACTTAACATTATAATGTAACAAATGGCACAAGAAACTATTAAATTTACAATTCGACAAGATGGCACTGTAACTGAAGAAGTTTTAGGTGTCTATGGTGATGCTTGTGAAAAGCTTACTGAAAATATTGAAAAGAAATTGGGGGTTGTTCAATTTACAGAACCAACATCCGATAGGTATAGAAATGTGGTTGAACATGATCACGTTTCTGTTTCAACTCAAGAGGATCATTATCTATTCCCAGGTCTATAATGTCACACTTTACTTGCATTAAAACAAAAATTAAAGAACGTCCTTATTTAATCGAAGCACTTGAACTTATGGGTCATGATGTAGAGGAGAATAAGGCATTGGTTATTAATAATCCATCTCATGCAGAAGAGCACCCAGCATTTCTTGCAGATGTTGCTATAAGGAATGATATTGGTTTTAGGTGGAATAAGAATACAGAGACTTATGAACTAGTTGCTGAATTAGATACTTGGGATTTAGATGTTCCTGTAAATAGATTCATTGAAAAAGTAACCCAACAGTATGCTAGAATGACTTTACATAATACTGTTAAGGAAGAAGGATTTGAGGTTGCAGAAGAATGGGAAATGGATGATAATAGTATTGAATTGACTGTTACACGTTGGATTTAAAATGGTAAATGACTTAGGAGTAAATCCTAATGAATGGTTTATGTCTAAGGAATCCCCTAGTTGGGAAGATACTGCACCGTCTTCTTATGAACCCCCAGATGATAATAGATGGGCTCCTCCAGAAAAAAAAGCAGAGTTAGAGTCCGAAGCTAATCCTCGACCAGAAGAGGAGATTGCCGATTGGTTTGCTGAAAACCCCGATGAGAGTGATGAAATAGAGAAGGAGAAGACCATGCATGAGAAGATGTATCAAATTGCCACTTCTAGGTATAATCCATTTTCTGTAGGAGGATCTGAACAGATTCAATCCTAAATATAAAATAGGTACTTATGAATAGATGTTAAATCTTCCTCTTAAGGTAGAAGTTCCAGATACTCCAGCAAAATTTAAGTTGGGGTTGATGTTTAGGGAAAGCCTAGACAGAGATAGTGGAATGCTCTTTATTTTTGAAGAGGTTGGATATCAATCTTTTCATATGAATCATACTAGTATTCCTTTAGATATTGCTTTTATTAATGAAAGTGGTATTATTGAAAGTATAAAGGAATTGAAACCATATAATCCTATACCAGTTTCTTCTGAAGGTAAAATTTTATATGCTTTAGAAGTAAATAAGGGATGGTTTGAGGAAAATAATGTTAAGGTTGGTGATCAAGTAATGGAGGATACCATTAAGGTTGAAGATGCTAATGGCAATCTTGCATTTGAAGTTATTGATATAATTAAACCAGAACCATTACAACCAACTAAATCTAATGTGTATTGGGATGATTTGAGTGAAGATATAACTGAAAGACCAAGACAGAGAGGAGTTATTATAGATACGTATTTAAGGTGGAGAGGAAGTAACTTTATGTTGCAAATGTTCTTCCCTGAACTTAAGAAGCCAACACGTAAAGATGTAAGTGATCAAATCCAAAAAGTTTATCCTGGTGCCAGACTTTGGAATTATCAAATAAGTAATTATGATCCAGGAGAACCTGTAATACATGTTTAGGAAAAATTTATTATGCCTATTACGGATGACATTTATCTAGGTAACCCGAACCTAAAGAAAGCTAACGTTCAACAAGAATTTACTAAAGATCAAATTCTTGAATTTATGGCATGTAAAAGTGATCCTGTTTATTTTGCAAAACAGCATGTAAAAATTGTTTCTTTGGATGAAGGTCTTGTACCTTTTAAACCGTATGATTTCCAAGAAACATTAATACAAAGATTTCACGATAATAGATTTAATATCTGTAAGATGCCTAGACAGACTGGTAAGTCTACTACATCAGTATCTTACTTATTACATTATGCTGTGTTTAATGATAATGTTAATATTGGTATTCTTGCAAACAAAGCAGCAACTGCTAGAGACCTTTTAGGCAGATTGCAGACTGCATATGAGAATTTGCCTAAATGGATGCAGCAGGGTATCATATCCTGGAATAAGGGTAGTTTAGAGTTAGAAAATGGTTCCAAAATCTTGGCTGCTTCGACTAGTGCCTCAGCTGTTCGAGGAATGTCATTCAATATCTTGTTTTTGGATGAGTTTGCATTCGTTCCAAATCATATTGCTGATTCGTTTTTTGCCTCTGTTTATCCTACTATTACTTCTGGTAAAAGCACGAAAGTCATAATGGTTTCTACCCCTCACGGGATGAACCATTTTTATAGGTATTGGCATGATGCCGAAAGAGGAAAGAATCAATATGTACCAACAGATGTTCATTGGTCTGAAGTTCCTGGAAGAGATGAAGTATGGAAAGAACAGACTATTGCCAACACATCTGAACAACAATTTAAAATTGAGTTTGAGTGTGAATTTCTAGGATCCGTTGATACTCTTATTGCTCCTAGTAAATTAAGGAGTATGATATATCAAGAACCAGAGAAAAGAAGTGCTGGGTTAGATGTTTATGTTGATCCTCAAAAAGGTCATGACTATGTTATGGCAGTTGATGTTGCAAGAGGCGTAAATAAAGATTATTCTGCTTTTGTAGTTGTTGATATAACAGAGTTTCCCCATTCTGTGGTAGCAAAGTATAGAAACAATGAAATAAAACCAATGCTTTTTCCTAGTATTATTAATGATGTAGGAAGAAGTTATAATGATGCTTTTGTTTTATGTGAAGTAAATGATATTGGAGATCAAGTAGCTTCTATATTAAATTATGATATGGAATATGCAAATCTTCTTATGTGCTCCATGAGAGGAAGAGCTGGACAAGTTGTGGGTCAAGGATTTTCCGGTAAGAAGACTCAGTTAGGAGTTAAGATGTCTAAGACTGTTAAAAAGGTTGGTGCTCTTAATTTAAAGACTCTTATTGAATCAGATAAGTTATTGACATGTGATTATGATATTATGAGTGAATTGACCACATTTATACAAAAAAGCAATTCATTTGAGGCAGAGGAAGGATGTCATGATGATCTTGCTATGTGTTTGGTAATCTATGCATGGCTGGTGCAGTGTGATTACTTTAAAGAACTTACCGATCAAGATGTAAGAAAGAAATTATATGAAGAACAGAAGAATGCTATAGAGCAAGATATGGCTCCATTTGGATTTATGATAGATGGATTGGTGGATGATGAAGATTCTTTTGTGGATTCTGATGGTGATAGATGGAATACTGATGAGTATGGAGACAGATCCTATATGTGGGAGTATCTTTCATAATTGTTCACGCACTGCTCATAGCATTTTTGACCCTTCGTAAAGTGTCTTTTTAATAAATAATTTTTAGATTAACTGAGACTCGGAGAAAGAAAACATGGCAACTCCTCAATTATCTCCTGGAGTACTGGTAAGGGAGGTTGACCTAACAGTAGGAAGAGCTGAAAACGTATTAGATAACATTGGTGGTATTGCAGGACCATTTAAAATTGGACCTGTTGATGAAGTTACAGACATTTCTACAGAACAAGATCTTATTAATGTATTCGGCGAACCTGACAGTGGAGATAATCAGTATGAATACTGGTTAACTGCATCTTCTTTCCTATCTTATGGGGGAGTTTTAAAAGTCGTAAGGACTGCTGGTTCTACACTATCCAATTCTAATGCTGGTGTTGGTATTGCATCTACTGCAATGACTGGTGCTGGTAGAATTGATAACTATGACGATTACATCAATGATCATAGAGAAGCAACTAATTTCAATTATGCCGCTAAGAATCCAGGTACTTGGGCAAATGGATTAAAAGTTTGTCAAATTGATGACGTAACAGATCAAACAGTCACTTTAACTGGATGGCCACAAGCTATTGTTGGTCAAGGTGTTAGTGTTGCACTATCTGGAGTTGTAATCCCAGGTGCAGGAAGTACATCTGCATTTACTGGTTATAAGAAAGGTATTATAACTAAAATCGATGCTACTGCTAAGACACTAGATGTTAAGATTGTTTCTAGAGTAGCAACCGACGGAACAGAAACTAATATTGATTATGCTGAAGGAACTGATTTTGCTTCTATTCAAGCAAATGAGACTGTTCAAGTTATACAGAATACTGGAGCTGCACAAGGTGTAGGTCATACAGTTTCTATTGTTGCAGACTGGTATGATGCTCAAACTCTTGGACTAGTTAATGCAACAGTTTATTGGAAGTCTATTGCTCCACGTCCAGTAACAAACTCTTATACTCTTGATAGAAAGGGTAAGAACGACGGATTACACGTTGTTGTTGTTGATGATCTCGGTACAATTACTGGTATTCAAGGTAATGTAATTGAGAAGCATCTCAATCTATCTAAAGCACTTGACTCTGTATCAGCGGTCAATTCTCCACAGAAGAACTGGTACGAAGATTATCTTGCATTATACTCAGAGAATGTATATGCTGGTGGGGATCCTTCATCTGCTGCTGATGCTGTATGGGGTACAACTCCTGCACCAACTGGATTCTCTGCCGCATGGACGAAGGAAACTACAGGAGATGGTCTCTGGGGTCAAAATGCACAAGGAATTACCTTTAGTGGTATTGGTAACGTAACTTACACACTTACTAACGGTACAGATTATGGTGGTGCCACTGGTGTTGGTACTGGAATGAAGGCAGAACTATCCGATTTGATGACATCTTACGGTAAGTTCTCTAATAAGGATGAGGCAGAAGTAGATTACATCCTTATGGGTCCTGGTGGCGGCACTCAAGCAGAGTCGCAAGCAAAAGCAAATTATCTTGTTTCCCTATCTAATGGTAGAAAAGATTGTGTTTCTTGTGTTGGACCACATAGAAATGACTTGGTTGGCGTAACTAATGATGATACGCAAACCAACAACTTGATCAATTACTTCAGTTCACTATCATCTTCATCTTATGCGATCTTTGATAGTGGATACAAGTACATGTATGATCGGTTTAATAACAAATTCCGTTATGTACCAACCAATGGAGACATTGGTGGTCTTATGACTCGTACCAATTTAGTTGCTTATCCTTGGTTCTCACCTGCAGGTCAGCAACGTGGTATCATTAACAATGCTATTAAACTTGCATATAATCCTGATAAAGCTCAAAGAGATAAGCTTTATCCCGCAAGGATTAATCCAGTTGTTACGCAACCTGGAATCGGTACTCTCCTCTTTGGAGATAAGACTGCTCTAGGTTATGCATCTGCATTCGATAGAATTAACGTTCGTCGCTTGTTCCTCACAGTTGAGCAAGCATTGCAGAAGGCAGCAGAAGCTCAACTCTTCGAGTTGAACGATGAGCTTACTAGAGCGAACTTTAGAAACATTGTTGAACCATACCTTCGTGATGTTCAGGCGAAGAGAGGACTTTACGGATTCCTTGTTGTTTGTGACAGCACAAATAACACTCCTGATGTTATCGACAACAATGAGTTCCGCGCAGACATCTTCCTGAAGCCTGCGAAGTCTATTAACTACGTAACTCTAACCTTCGTTGCAACGAGAACTGGCATCTCGTTTGAAGAAGTGGTCGGTAGAGTTTAACTTTAGAATCTAAATAACAACAGGAGATAGCAAATCATGGCACAATCAAGAGAAAACAAAACTATTTCTCAATTTAAGTCGGCACTTATAGGTGGCGGCGCTAGACCCAATCTGTTCGAGGTAGAACTAACTACTATTCCAGGAGGAATTTCTTGGGATGCAGACAACTTTAGGTATATGTGTAAAGCAGCTCAATTACCTGCTTCTAACATTGCGGCAATCGATATCCCATTTAGGGGTCGTATTTTTAAAGTTGCTGGAGACAGAACCATTGATACATGGACAGTTACCATTATTAATGATGAAGGGTTTAGACTAAGACAGGCATTTGAAGAGTGGACTGGATTAATTGCAAGGTTGCAAAATAACCTTGGTGCAACAAATCCTGAGTCCTATATGACTAATGCTAAGGTATTCCAGTTAGGAAGAGGATCTGCTAAATCAAGTAGTGACTCTACTGGGGATGCAAATGCAGTACTAAAAGAGTATGAATTTGTGGATATTTTCCCAACAACAGTAGGAGCTATTGATTTAAGCTACGATACAGGTGACACAATTGAGGAGTTTGATGTAGAATTCCAAGTACAATCTTACAACATAGTCGCAGGTAACACTCCTAACGGCTAACTAAATAAAAAGGTAAAGATTCAATAAATCATGGCAAAATTATTTGGGTTCTCGATAGAGGACACTGAACCGCTATCTCCATCAGCAGTTTCCCCCGTCGCTCCTAATAATGAGGACGGGGCTGACTACTATATGAGTAGTGGTTTTTTTGGGTCTTATGTTGACTTAGAAGGAATATATCGTACTGAGTTTGACCTTATTAAAAGATATCGTGAAATGGCATTACACCCTGAGTGTGATAGTGCTATTGAAGATATTATAAATGAAGCAATTGTTTCTGATTCTAATGACAGTCCAGTAGAATTAGATCTTGATCATTTAAATGCCAGTGATGGCATTAAGAAAAAAATTAGAGAAGAGTTTAAATTTATAAAAGATTTATTGGATTTTGATAAAAAAGCTCATGAGATCTATAGGAATTGGTATGTTGATGGTAGAATTTATTACCATAAAGTAATTGATTTAAAGAAACCACACGAAGGAATTCAGGAATTACGATATATTGACGCAATGAAAATGCGTTATGTTCGTAAGCAAAAGGAAAAGGAAGCAGATAAATTCAAGAATCCTGCTAGATTAACTAGTGACAATCCCATGGAATATGAATTCCCTGAGATTGAAGAGTTCTTTATTTTTAATCCTAAGATTACCTATCCTACTGGCAATGTTAATGCTATTGGTGGTAGTCAAGGAATTAAAATGACAAAAGATTCCATTGCTTATGCTACCAGTGGATTGGTGGATAGGAATAAGGGATCAACACTTTCTTACTTACATAAAGCAATTAAATCACTCAATCAATTACGTATGATTGAGGATAGTCTTGTAATTTATAGACTATCAAGAGCTCCAGAACGTAGAATTTTCTATATTGATGTTGGTAATTTGCCTAAAGTTAAGGCAGAACAATACCTCCGTGATGTCATGATGAGGTATCGTAACAAATTAGTTTATGACGCATCGACCGGAGAAATCAGAGACGACAAAAAATATATGGCGATGTTGGAGGACTTTTGGCTTCCTAGACGCGAAGGGGGACGTGGTACTGAAATTTCTACTCTACCTGGAGGACAAAACCTCGGAGAAATCACCGACATTGAGTACTTCAAAAAGAAATTATACCGATCTTTAAATGTTCCACCATCAAGAATGGATGGTGAAGGTGGATTTAATTTAGGAAGATCTTCAGAAATTCTAAGAGATGAAGTTAAATTTAGTAAATTTGTTGGACGTTTGAGGAAGAGATTTGGAAATCTATTCCTTGATATGTTGAAAACTCAGTTATTATTAAAAAATATTGTAACTCCCGAAGATTGGGAGATAATGAGTGAGCATATTCAGTTTGATTTCTTGTATGATAATCATTTTACTGAATTAAAAGAAACAGAATTAATGAATGAAAGATTAGCATCTCTTGCTACTGTAGAACCTTATATTGGTAAGTATTATTCTCAAGATTGGGTACGTCGTAAGGTATTACGTCAAACTGATGAGGATATTTTAGAGCAAGATAAGCTTATTAAGGATGAAATTAAGAAAGGTATTATTGCCGATCCAATGGCAATTGATCAAGAAATGATGCTTGATCCGGAAGGTAGTGGTGGAATGAGACCTGTTGATCCTACAAGTCTTGGAGCAACTGAATCTGAACCCGATGCTGCATTAAGATCTATGGCAGTGGATACTTCAGCAGCAACTCAAGATGCAAATATAGTTAAACCTAAGGGAGGAGAGATTTAAGTCTCTAGATGGACTACGAAAAGGAAGACGTATTTGTTGAAGTTAGATGGAAAATAGATGATGTAAGATTGTTGCAAGATGCAATAATTTTTTATAGAGATAATAAACCCACTCATGGAGACCCTTCTACTAAGGAGGGTCCTCAATATTTTACTGGACATTGTAATCATATATTAGGTATGTTTGATAGAATGGTGATGGAATATACCTTTCATACCAAAGAAGCTGATAAAAGAAACAGCTAAATACTAAAAAATGACGTTATTTTACCATGCCTGAAGTTACTAATGATGAATTAATGGATATGATTATTGCTGATAAATCACCTTCTCAAGTTAGTGATAAGATTAAAGATATTCTTTTTTCAAAATCTGCAGAAAAAGTTGATGCTTTTAAACCACAAGTAGCAACAAACAGTTTTAATGCTCAAGAACCGGAACCAGAAGTAGAATCAGAAGTAGAAAATTCTCCTGAAGAAGTACCGGCCGAAGAGTAATTATAAATAAATAAGACAATGAATTTGGATCTATAATGGCAGCTTATAAACCAGTTGGAGCAGGTGTAAAAATCACGGCTACCAATAGTAATGTGGTAAGTAGTTCTATTTCACAACAATCTAAGTATTTAAGAGTTGTTGCAACTGGAGCTGCGGCACACGTAGAAGTTGGCGCTGCACCAACAGCAAGCGCGACTACTTTCTTTCTTGCTCAAGATGTACCAGAAGTCATTAGTTTAGGGCAAGTTCGTTCTCAACCAATTGCTAATTTTGGAAAAGGTAGTACTACAACAATCACTTTCTATGAGGGGAGGGGTTCTCAATTTGTAGTTGGTGATTGGGTAACCTTAACAGCACCAGGTCAAACTGGATTTGCTTTCACTCATCAGGAAGTAACGGCTATTAATGATGCATCAGGTCTTCCTAATGCTAATCAAGGTTTTGGTAGAATTATAACAATCGATTATGATTCATCATCAGTAAGTGGAACTTGGGATACTGCAAAAAATCCTCAATCAGATTTGAGAGCCGCATTTAAAGTGGCTGGTTTAAGGGCTGGTGGTACTAATGCTGATGTTTATGCTCAACAAGTTCAGATTGTAGGAGGTTAATTCCAATGAAACTCATTAGAGAAGAAATTGAATCGGTAAAAGTTTTTACTGAATCATTAAAAAACGGTAAAAAGAACCTCTACATAGAAGGTGTTTTTCTACAAGGAAACATA
>VTLG01006647.1_pt1 | contig 12072 bp, 9 predicted proteins | sample 4694571 | NCBI WGS metagenome assembly VTLG01 (sample SAMN12604809, study PRJNA352737) | marine metagenome | biome: ENVO:00000447; feature: ENVO:00000209|ENVO:00000569|ENVO:01000036; material: ENVO:00002151; isolation source: viral sequences binned using virsorter ... | reverse complement strand
TTAGTGGAAGAGCTGACTCCATAATATTTTTTATCTTACTAATTTCAATATCATCTTTTACAGAGATGCACAACTCATCATGAATTTGTATGTGCGGTAAAATCCCTTGCTCATATAAATTAACCATAGCAGTCTTTGTCATGTCTGCAGCTGATCCTTGTATCAATCTATTCAAAGCTTTGTACGTAAAAGCTGGTGCATAATAATATAAAATATTTTCATAATCAGGATCGTCACTTTGATTTTCTTCTAATAGTTCAGCTTTGTAGGCAGTTTTAGCTTGATCTTTTGTTAATAGAGGTACAGGATTAAATCTTCCAATTTTATTGTTCCATTTTTTATCAGTGGTCTCCCACTTATCAAATCTACAGAATCTATCTCCTAATGTAAAAAGTAATTCATTATCTTTAGCAAACTCTATTAATTCTTCTGATAATTTTTTAACAAAAGGAACCTCCGCGTGGTACTTATCAAAAAGGTCTTTGGCCTCTTCTTTATTTAAATTTAATTCTTTTTGTAGTTTCATTTTACCCATGCCATAAAACATACCTAAGTTTATAGTCTTTGCTTGAATTCTTGGTATTTTAGCCATGTCAGCTACTAACTGATGAAAATCTGCATCTGGATTTTGCTTATAAAACTTTTCCATTTTAGAAATACTATTTATTATTTTTTGTTTAAATTTATCTCTATGTTCTTTTTGTCTATTCTCTTGTGTTAATTCAGGATTGTTTTTTAATAGTTTAATTGCGTAGTGAACTACTATCCTGGGTTCTTGTTGCGAGTAATCAAAACTAGCCCATGTATGATTATCTTCAGGAATAAATATCTGTCTCATTTTTTTACCTATCCAGCCTTTGGCTGGTATTTGCTGTAAATTAGGATTTGACATTGAAAATCTACCAGTGACAGTTCCTCCTTGATCTGATCTAATTTGATTTATGTCTGCGTGTATTCTACCATTGTGAACAAAACTTAATAATCCTTCAACAAAAGCATTATTTGCTTTCTCACACTCTCTAGCTTTTGCTATTAATCTTAAAAGAGGATTATTGTGTGTTTGTAAATAATTCTTTGGTAGTTTAGGCATTTTAGATTTAGGAGTTTGTTCATAATCTGTTACTTTAAGATATTCTAAAAGTTTTTTTATTGAAGCCGCCGCCCAAATGTTAACGTCTATACCCGTTTTATTTTTTATTACTTGTAATAATCTATGTTTTCTTCTTTCTAAAAACTTACCAAACTCTTTAGTTTTTTCGACATCAATTTTAACTCCTTTAAACTTCATGTCAACCAAACAAGGAAATAATCTTGTTTCTAAATTAAAAATTTTTCGTGGACTTTTACGTTTTGGTTCATATATAATTTCGTCTAAATTTTTATTAAATAAATTCCATAATCTAAAAGTTAAACTCACATCCTGTTCGGCATAATCTTTGACCAAAACATAAGGTAATTTGTGCATATTACTCATCGGATCATTAATTCCATACTGAGATAAAGCTCTGTCTCTTAAGTCCCATTTATATTTTGTATCTTTTAAATAATCTTTACTTAAAGCATCTAAAGAATATCTCATTCTGTTTTCATCAATAACAGAGGCAGCTATCATAGTGTCATAAATTGGTCCTTTTAACATTAAACCAGTGGTGGCTCTAATCCAACATACGTCATACATAGCGTTATGAAATACTTTAACTATTTTTTCGTTTTGAAAAATTAATTTATTAAGACTAGACCAAGTCTTTTCTTTATCTAGATTATCAGTCATTGCATGATTAATAGGAAAATATAAAGTTTGTTTATGCGTGGCTACGGCTATACCGCAAACATACCCGTTGCCCGTTATGGCTCCAGATCCTTTAGTTTTTAAATTAGGGTCATAAGTTTCTAAGTCAACAGCTACTGTATCAACCCCTGATAAATCTAACTCGTTTATTTGTGGAACCGAACACATTATTTACTCTCCGTTAATGTAAAACCATTAGGTAGAGGTATAGCTGTATCATCGCCGTAGTCTCTATCTATTGCCATTTCAATGTAATGTATTGCTTTCAATAAATCTTCCCTCTGTCCCTTCGACTTGTGTCTGCACAAATATTTTATAGCATTCCCCTCCGCAAACGGCAAGTTGTTCTTGTTTATAAATTCACTTGCCTGAATCTTCATTGAGCGGTAGTGATCACCACCTATCTGTTTCTTGTATGTGTTTTTCATATTATCAACTCCTTTCCTGTTTGTGTTTTTAAAATCCATGCGTCGTGTCTACCTCTTGTTAAGCCGACAAAACCTAATCTTCTTTGATCAAATTTATCTTCGTCTCTAGTTAAACTAAGATCAACTATAACATTATCTCTAGTTAGACCTTTGACGTCATGAAAATTTCCATACTCAATTATACTTTTTTGATTTAAGTTATCCTTTTGTATAATTCTGTTTATATATTTTATTTTAACAGTTTGATAATCATCTTGTTCAGAGTCTTTTTTATATTTTTTATGTAACTTATAAAAAGAATTTTCTTTTTTAAGTTCCTCACTTAAATATCCCTTTCTTACAAAATCTTGAAAAGTATATTCTTTGTTAATTATTGATCCTTCTCGTGGCCAATTTTTGTTACACTTGTATTTTTTGTGTAATCGTTCATGGTATTGTTTAATTTCTCCTAAAGATTTTGGAACACCTTTTAAAAATTCAGGCCACGTATAGTAAACGTTTAACTCTTCGTCACCCACATGATTATTTTTGTTTGCAACATGTTTAAATTTAAACCCTTCTCTTTTTAAGAAAGGTAAGATCCAGTCCTCTCTAGATTTAGCAGATCTATATGTAAATAAAAACGACTCGTTTGAGTTTCTCATTTTATTAATTAAATTTTTTAGTGCTGGAGAGCCTTTTAAATTTGTTAAAAATTGAACACTACCCTCTTCGTCGGTGGGGGACCATACTCTTTCATATCTATAAAAATCCCAAATAGGTTTTATAATTTTTTTAGCAAATGTATTTATAGCCTTACTACATCTTAACCCTTTTTTTAATTCATCGTCTCCCTTAACTTTTGCAAATAATTTTTCAAAAAAATCAGGATTAGCGCCCGCAAATTGAAAAATAGTTTGATTAGGGTCACCCACCATCACTACAACTTTAGCGTGTTTCGCCATTCTTTCTATCGCTAACATTTGAGGAACACTACAGTCTTGAGCTTCATCTACAATTAAAAAATCTATCACAAGATCCTGTTTACTATTATTAAAATACTCTAACATATCTTCAAAATCCTTGTATTTTTTTTCCTTAAATTTATTGTATTTTTCTTGCATTGCTAAAAGCATTTTAAGATCGTAAGGATCATAAGCTCTACTTGGGTTTTCAGATTTCATCCAACATTTTTTAAAATCTAAACCTCTTCCATACGCATTTGATTTAAATTTAAAGAAAGGATGTTTTTCCATTGGATTTTTTCTAACATAAACATTATTAGCTTTACCAAACAGTGAGTAATACTTGCATAATTCTTCATATGCAGATTTATCAAAAACTTTTAAATTTCTAGGAATTTCTGAATTATTATTGGTATAACTATGTATGGTGCATATTCTATCTTCAAAAAACTCTTCTTCTTTTTTAAGTTCTTTTACTTCTTTTATAGATGTGATTGTATCTTTTAATTCTTTTGCGGCAACATTTGTGTGAGTTAATACAATACCTCTTTCAGAACCATATTTATGTAAATACTCTTTATACAACTCTTTAATTTTTATATGAGTTTTCCCTGTTCCAGGTGGACCCACAATAGGTCTAATCTTCAATAGCGTCTGATTCGAAATCAATTTTTACCTCCTTCGTTTCTTCAGTATTATAAGCTATAACTTTTTGTTCCGCTTCTTTTGTTTCTTCGTGATCATAAATTATGATTGTTTTATCTATTTTAAATTTTTGAATTCTAAAGTGTATACAAGATTGATAAATTTCATTTTCATCTTTAATTTTGTTTCTTATTTCTCTAGCATTTAAATACTCTACAAGTTTTTTTCGTAAATCATTACGATCTCCGTAACTATATCTCTTATCCTCCAAGTAATCTTCAAAATGAGATAATTTAAAATCTAAATATTTTTGCTCAGGTTTATATATTGGCATGTCAAATTCTAGTAGTTGAGTTGGTTTGGTAGATACTTGTTCATCCTTTAAATATTTAAGAAAATGTTTAATAAATACTTCGGCTTCGGCATCTCCTTCAATATAATCTTTTGATTTAATTCTTTCTTCAAATTTATTTTTTACAATGGTTTCAAAATCAACGGGTTTCATTCGAGGAACCCATATACCAGCTTGTGCTATTACTACGTCATAAAATTTTTTCATATCTCGTAAAGTAGGACCATCCATCTTAACGAGCTTGTTTATAGCTTCTCCATTTCTACTGCCATATATTATAACTTCATATTTATTTTTAGCGTATTCAATAATATCTCCTATCGCAGATGCGCCCTCTATTGTTTTGTAACCTATTCCTATCCACTGAAATAAGTATGCGATCGTCTTAACATCACAACCAACTATTGTTGCTAATTTAGTCATGCCAAATTTTCTGTCTGACTTACCATGGGTTGTTCCTTTTTTACTTCTCGCTTGCGCTTCATCATCTTTAGATTCAATTGCAATTCTATACACAAAGTGATCTATTTGCTCCGTGGTCCAGGAGGCGTGTTTCAACAACACTCCTGCTATAGCAGTGCAATATGCATCTCTTGATCCCTTTGTTGGATACATAATACAAAGAGCTGCTTGCAAGGCGATTCGACCAACGTCTTGGGTTAAGTCAGTAGGATACTCTGCTATACTTTCGTAATGTTCCCACTCTATTAATTCTTTACCTAGGTGATATTGAGACTCTGGGACGACTGTGTATTCTTTTATACCAGATCTTATTTCGCATAAAGTTGCACCATGAGCTTCTTTTTCACAATATTTTTCTAATGAGTTTGGTAGGATAAATTTTTTTGGTTTAATAGATGCTTTAAATAAATAATGACTTGTTGGATTATTCTTTCTACCAAATACTGCACCGCAGTATTTTAAATGATCTTTTACAAAGTATTTTACTTTAGGATGATCTATATCAAAATCAACATGTTTTTCTAAACGAATCGCTATTTGTTTATTGTGATGATGATTTTTCCATTCTTCAATTGTTGTTTTAAATTCAGGAGAAGACCATTTGCCAACAACAGATTTTTTGTTAGCGCAGGGTATTGTTACAAACCCTGCGTTTGTCCAATCTTCATAAGTTTTTAATACACTCTTCGTCATAAAAATAGTTACGGGGCGAGTTCAGTCTCCCGTCATCGCCCCTCACTTCACTAGCTGAGTGAACTTATAAATCTAATGTCTTCTTAGCTTTTTGACTCGAAGAGGCTTCGGTTTCATGTTTAACTTGCACGTTTTCTTTAGACACATTTGTGCTAAAATCTTTTGCAATTTGATAAACATTTTGGTCTGTTATCTGACCAACTCTACTCACATCCCAACCAAACCATGTGCCTTTGTCGTTAGACTGTTGCACAGTTTTCAGTTTATAAATATGACTGTAAGTTGCTGGTGTAAACATACCGTTTTTACCTTGCATCTTAATACCCGTCATCATTGAGTTCCACTTTCTACTAACTTTTAATTGAGTAGCTTTCATAGAAATCAACGCTGTTGAGGGATTTTTTCCGAGAACGACTACGAAATGACTAGCTGTATTTTCAAGATAGTTACCATTAGCTAACCTATCTTTATTAAACTTGTCTCTTGTAGTTTTAGGTACATCGTCACCAGCTTCATATATTTTTACTGGAGCTCCCTGACTTTCACCTCTATCTTGCCATTCTATGTATTGTCTTTTGTAATGACACGGAATGACATCTATCCCCTTAACACCATCATAAACTTCGTTTGTGACAGTGTTTATAATCATGCCTGGTTCTGCCCCCTCGACATATTTAGCATCTCGCTTGTTGCATTCAGGCGAAAGCTGACCAAGAACTTTTAAAAACGGTAACGCAAGGTCTTCTTGTTTTATGTTTGAGATACCTTGGCCTGCATCTGTTTCAAACACATTAACGCTTACTTCGTTTTTCTTTTTTTCTGTTACTTCATTCATCGTTATTGTTTCCTTTTTATTGTTGTCTTATTTCCAACAAATATGTTGAAAAGTTCCGTTGGCATTTCTTTTCCTGCCTCGATACGCTCACGGACTAACGCTTTTAGAGTCATGGGTTCAACCTTCAATTTCTGAGTAGGTTGAAACCCTCGACCCTTTGCAAGTTCGGCATAATCAGCCGCCTTGTTATCCTCGTTACGACCGAACGATACGGATATCTCATTTTTGATTATATCGCCCAGGCCATTCTCACGAAGCCATTTAAACGCCTCCTCTTTTTTTGCTTGAGTTATAGTGGCGCTGTAATTTGTTTTAACTTCGATGGATGATCCATCTGCTAATTTAAGAAAAGATAGTCCCATTTCAGATAACATAGTGGGAATAACTTCTCCTGATAAATAGTCTAAATGTTTTTTCTTTTGTTTGATTTGCTCTTCGTCTGCCTCAAGAGCTTTTTGAACTGCTTGCATCTCTTGTATTTTATCTGCAAGTTTACCTACATTTCTTGTTTTATTAATTATTTCTTCTTTGTCTTGCTCAAAATCAATCGCTGTCATTTTTATTGTTCCTTGTTCCGTAAATATCAATCTCTATTGGGTAGTATCTTTTTTCTTGTCTATCCCATTTTAAGAGACTGAATCTACCGTTTGTCATATCAGATATCAAACAGCAGACAACACCTATTATAGCAGGATCACCTGTTAATAACAAGTAGTCTGTTGTTCTAAAATCTTTTAAAAGATTTTTAAGTTTTAATATTAAAGGACCAGGAGAAAAAATCATTTGCGATCTTTCATCCAATAAAAATTCTAGTTTGCCATATTCTGCTGCACCCATAATATTAAATTTAGGACGACCTTCTCTAGTCCCCGAAATTTCTTGTACAACATATACTTTAGGCACTCTATCTTTTTTTGCCTCTGAGTAATTAATACTTTCTGTATCTTTCATATTGACTTTGTAGCAAAATCCTATATACAAGTCAATAGAAAGATGAAATATAAATTTAAAACTAAACCGTATGCACACCAACTTACTGCGTTAGAAAAATCTTGGAACAGAAATACGTTTGCATATTTTATGGAAATGGGGACTGGTAAAACCAAAGTCCTAATTGATAATTTATCAATGCTTTATGATAAAGGTAAAGTAGATGGAGCATTAATAGTTGCACCAAAAGGTGTAATAGGCACTTGGTACAATCAGGAGTTGCCTACACATTTACCTGATCATATAGAAAATGTGACCGTTCTGTGGCAATCTAATATAAATAAAAAACAGCAAACTAAATTAGACTCACTGTTCAAAACGGGTCACGAACTTCATATTATTATAATGAATGTTGAAGCTTTTAGCACAGAAAAAGGTAAATCTTTTGCTGCACAATTTTTAAGATCGCATAAATCATTAATGGCTATTGATGAAAGCACAACGATAAAAAATCCTAAAGCCAAAAGAACTAAAAATATACTGTCTTTATCTAATTTAGCCTCTTACAGAAGAGTGATGACAGGTTCTCCTGTAACTAGAAATCCATTAGATTTATATACACAATGTGAGTTTTTAGATCACAATCATTTACAGTTTACCTCTTACTATGCTTTTAGGAATAGATATGCAGAGATGAAAACAATACATGTAGCTGGCAGAAGTATTAACGTCGTTAAACAGTTTATTAATTTAAAAGAATTATCTGAAACTTTAAAACCTTTTTCTTACAGAGTACTGAAAGAAGATTGTTTAGATTTACCGAATAAAGTGTATATGAAAAGAGAAATACAATTAACACCAGAACAAAAGAAGCTGTACGAGCAGATGAGAAAAGAAGCTCTCGCTACATTAAATGGTAAAACTGTTACAACTATGACAGCACTAACACAACTTATGCGTTTACATCAAATAACTTGTGGTCATTTTTCTGCAGACGATGGAACAATACAAGAGGTTAAAAACAACAGGCTATCAGAACTATTAGATGTACTAGAAGAAGTAGAGGGTAAAGCTATTATATGGGCACATTATCAACATGATGTTAGAAACATTTTTAAATTACTAGAAGATAAGTATGGTCAGGGGTCCGTGGTCCATTATTATGGCAAGACGCTACCTGAACAACGAGACTATGCTATTGAAAATTTTAAGAATAATGACAAAGTTAGATTTTTTGTTGGAACACCACAAACTGGTGGGTATGGTATTACGTTAGTACAAGCAAATACAGTAATTTATTATTCTAATGGATATGATCTAGAAAAAAGAATGCAATCAGAAGACAGAGCACATAGAATAGGACAAAAGAAAAAAGTGACATACGTCGATATTATAGCAGAAGACACTGTAGACACAAAGATAGTAAAATCTCTCCGTAAGAAAATAAATATAGCTTCACAAGTTATGGGAGAAGAGTTAAAACAGTGGATATGAAACCACCTTTTCATTATAGAATGGCGATACTTATGTTAGTTGGGGCATGTTCTCCCGTGTTGATTACTACATTATTAAATCAATACTTTGGATTTTCAGTTAAAAAGTCAATGGAATTAACTTTTATATGTTGTATTCCCATTGCCGTCTGGATGGCCAGCAAGATTAATGAACGCTGGCACGACGATTCCGAGGATTAAGTTATAAATCTTTCTAAGACTAGTATGGCTACAGCCCCCACAGCTGATAGCAGAACCCAATAGATTTTATCTATCTTGCCACCCAAATCGTGAATACCTTTGTGCATATGTGCAATATCTTTTTTAACCCCTTTGATATGTCCGTAAAGGGATACAATGTGTTCTCTAGTTGTTTTAGGTTCTATTGCCATTAAACTCTTTTGGTTCTTTGTCTTATAAGTTGTTCTTCTGGAGACAGCAATGCAGTCTCTGTTTGTGTTAATCCAGATAATGGGTTTATCACATTTGCTGTTGAAGTTCTAGCTAAAACAGGTTCAGGGCTTCTAGGTAATGGAGGAGTTTGTATCTGACTAATTCTTGTTGGTTCTCGAGTTTGTTGTATTTCAGATCTATCATCTTGTATTTCTTGTTCTGTTGTCTCTTCTTTTGCTAGAGGTTTATTTCTATATTCTCTAATAATTTGATTTAGTTCTTTTCTTGGAAAAGCAAAGTCTTTATCTATCTCTTGATCAGGAAAAGCTTTTTCAATATCCCTTACTCTTTTATTCATTCTAGATTTTGAATAATTCACAGGAGTGTATTTGTTTCTTAAAATTCTATTAAATTCTTTATTAGATAATCTACCTTTATTAGCTTTTCTTAATGTTCTTTTATCCACACCCATAGCTTCAGCATCTTTTAACACTTGATAAAATTTTCTTTGCACCATAAGGCCTTCATCTTGAATTTTTCTAAATTCTTTAACTAACACATCTCCACCTCTTGATTGTGCGTTTTCGGGACTATAAAATTTTTCTGAAACTGTTACTGATCTTTTATTTTTATTATATTCTGTAAGTTTATAATTATAAGACCTTGGTGCATCTACGTTTATAATTCTAATACCAGAGAAAAGAGCTAGTAATTCATCTCTTAAATCCACAGGTACTCCACCTCTTGTTAAATCTTTATTTATACCTTTAGCTATTTTTTTCCCTGTCGTTACAGCTCCAGGCTCTACACCTTTTACAATGTGCACAAAACTTTTTGTTATTTTGTCTGGAATACTATCTGTGGCTGAATAAACTCTACTTCCTGTTTTTGTAACCCCACCTCTTCCACCTACTCCAAACCCTGCAGGTATAACATCTGATGTTCTTTCAAGTGCTATTGCTTCTGAAACAAAAGGTTCAATAACTGGTTTAATAAAAGCTCCAAATAGACCAAGGATTCTATCATCAATATCTTTTTGCAAAAGTTTGCCTTGCTCTATTTCTGTAATTAATGCCTCAAATGGTTTTTGTACAACTTCGTAAGGACTAAAGTATGAAAAATTTATTGCTTTACCTACGCCACCTTTCCATTTATTCATTGGTAATAAAATAGAGTCTTTATTCCAAGGTGCTGCAAACGATCTTTTATATGCATCTAATTCTTCCAATGTTGTTCCTGTTAGGGCTGAGGCTAAATTTAATGTTGAAGTTCCAGCTCCACCTAATGTAAAACCTGCACCAATCATCCTTCTATAACCTATTTGACGAAGTGCTTCGTTATTAGATGCAATTTCTTTTGCACCAACATTTAAAATATTAAATGTTGTACGTATCATCTCTGCAGGAAAAGATACGAAATTACCAAATGGTAGTTTCCTGATAGCTTTAATGGCTTCAGGTACTTTACTGTAAGTTGGATATGTATTTCTAATATACCAAGCTGCAGCCTCATCTACTGCATCATCAAAAGTTTTTAACTTTCTAGTAAATGGTAAAAATCTATCAAATTCTTTTCCTGTTATTTCTTTAGTCCATTGAGCAATACCATTTATATTTTTATAAGTAGATTTTAATTGTGACTTTGCATATTCATGGCCATACCACTTCCAAAGGTTATCCCCTCCAGCATATAATCTTGTTGCCCCTTTAAAAAATCTACCATTAGTTAATTTGTTATATAAAGCATCTAGATTATTGACAGAGCCTTTTTTAATTTCTCTTAATACAGCACCAAGTTCTGACGCTACAATGTTTTCGTCTAATACACCAAGACGTATTTTATTCTCTATGCCTTTAATTAATTTTTCATTAGTAACTTCTTTACCCGCGCCAAATATATCATCCATAACCATTTTTATTGCGTCAGTCACTGATGCACGTCCACCTATATGCCCATTAGCTAATGGAAATAAACTAGCTGAAGTCACGTTACGTACTTGTGTAGCTGGTGATAATACTGTTTTACCAAATTGTGTTGCCACTTTAAATTGTAATAATCCTCTGTAAGCCTTATTTTGTATCAAATTATCTAAAACACCTGGAGTGCCTCTTATCGCTTGTGATATTTGTGCACTACCATATAAATTATTAATCCTTGTATTTAACAATCCTAAACTTTGTGGTGCTTGTATTTTATGTGGATCTAATATTCCTTTTGCAATAGCTGCTGCTCTTGAGTTGTGTAACCATCCTTCTTTTAATCCTAACGCGGCAAGTCTGTCTGCTAATTTTTTGTTGGTTGTGTTTACAATTGCATGATTAACAGTCGTTAATACAGATGATTTTAAATCATCTTGTTCACCTAAAAGTCTTTTAATTGCATCAGGAAGTTCTTCTCCCGTTTTAATTAACTTATCTATTCTTAAATCTTTTCTTCCTATTCTTTGTAAAAGTTGTAAAGGATCTAAATCATTAGTTCTACCATCTTGTAGTAATTTTTGTGTTAAAGTTTTTGCATATTCTGTTATTCTTTGTTCCTCTTTAGGTTTCTTCACAAATTTTAAGGCAGCTTCTTTCATATCTCTATTATTTTTAATTACGTTAGTAAAATATTTTACTGCATCATCAAACACTTCTTTTTTCGGAGCGTATTCAGGATTAGTAAACACAGCGAATGATTTACGCATGTAAGAATTTACATTACTAATCATATAATCTTTAAGCTCTCCCTCTGGTAAAAGATCAGAAAATTTTTGTTTTGCTTTTACTATTTCTGTATTTAATCCTTTTACTGAAGGTTGTAATTCTTTTGGTAGTTTATCGAGTGGCATTTCTTTTTTAAGATAAGCCAGTACGTCATTAAGATATTTGTCTCTTAAAGCTGGAGAAGGTTTTTGTGTATTATAATGTTTTAAAAAACCCCCTGCTAAATTGTAAGCTCTTTTTTCAATATCTTCTAAATATTTTTCAATAGTTCTGTTTACAGCTTTTATTTCTTGTTTTGCAGCTGTTGTTAATCTGTATTGTCTAGCTGTTTGTTCTCCAGTAGATCTAAACTTTGCAAGAAAATTATCTAATTTTTTTACTCTTCTTTGCACTTCATCTTTTG